>CEOJ01013121.1_pt1 | contig 11659 bp, 11 predicted proteins | sample 530281 | NCBI WGS metagenome assembly CEOJ01 (sample SAMEA2619879, study PRJEB7988) | marine metagenome | isolation source: saline water (ENVO:00002010), including | reverse complement strand
ATTCTGATTCTTATTCTGATCATTCAGCTTCAGATCCTAGAATCGATCATTTAAGAGAGAAAACAACTACTTTAGAAAATAAAAAATATACAGAAATTTACTATGATCTCAATCATAGAGCTATTCCGAATAAAGTAATTGTAAAACTTAATTCAGGAGAGGAATTTGAAGAAGAAATCTTGTATCCATTGGGACATAAAAAAAGAAGAGAAGAAGCTACCTCTTTTTTAAGAGAAAAATTTGTTAATAGTATGGATAATATTAATTTAGATAAGGATAAATTAATTAATTTTTATGATATTGATGATTTAGATTCGATTAATATATATAAAATACTTGAAAACATAACTAAATAATTATGTCTGGAAATACTTTTGGAACAATTTTTAAATTAACAACATTCGGTGAAAGCCATGGATTAGCTATGGGAGCAATAATAGATGGCTGCCCTCCAAATATTGAATTAAATGAAGAAATTATTCAGGCAGAATTAGATAGAAGAAAACCTGGCCAATCTAAGCATGTCACACAAAGAAAAGAACCAGATAAAGTTGAAATATTATCTGGAGTTTTTGAAGGGAAAACAACTGGGACTCCAATTGGACTTTTAATTAAAAACACTGATCAAAAATCAAAAGATTATGAAGATATCAAAGACAAGTTAAGACCAGGACATGCTGATTATACTTACTTCAAAAAATATGGAATTAGGGATTATAGAGGTGGCGGAAGAGCAAGCGCAAGAGAAACTGTAATGCGTGTTGCAGGAGGAGCAATAGCTAAAAAGATTTTATCTTCTATGAAAATAAAAATTTCGGGAGGAGTTGTTCAGATTGGTTCAATAAAAGCTAAATCAATTGATCTTTCTACTGTTTCAGACAATAACTTTTCTTTTGTGGACAGTTCAAAAGTTAATGAATTAGAGGACTTCTTTAACAATTTAAGAAAAGAGCAAGATTCAATTGGAGCAAAAATTCTTATAAGAGTAGAAGGCCTTATGCCTGGAATCGGTTCGCCTGTATTTTCTAAACTCGATGCTGAGTTAGCTAAATCTATGATGGGTGTAAATGCTGTTAAAGCAGTAGAGCTAGGGTCTGGCACTAGAGTTGTAGAAATGAAAGGTTCCGAGAACAGAGATCTATTAAAGAAAGATGGTTTTGAGACTAATAATTCGGGAGGAATTCTGGGCGGAATATCAAATGGAGATGATATTGATATATTCGTATCATTAAAACCAACTTCAAGTATCTCACAGAACACAAAAACAATTGATACAAAAAATAATGAAGTTGATTTACAAGTTAAAGGTAGACATGATCCATGCGTTGGGCTCAGAGCAACACCAATTCTAGAAGCAATGGCAGCAATGTGCATTCTAGATCAGATACTGCTAGATAGAGGGCAATGCTCCAATGTTGATAGAGACCTTTGAAGATTTTATTAATAGATTAGACTTCAATTCAATTATTCAAGACCCTTCCAAATTTTTATTAGATGAGTTTAATATTCAACTTAGCAATATTCAGTTAATTGTAATTCTTGCAATTGTCGTATTATTTTTTGCTGAATTAACAATAAGAAATATAAAAAATAAAAATCAAGAAATTAAAGAAAAAACTTCTTTAAAAAAGGTTGAAGAGAGTAATGAAATTAGTTCAGACGTCATTCGTCAAAAAATAGATCTAGCAATTGCTTACATGAATATGGGAAAAAAAGGAAAATCAATCACTTTATTAAAGAAATTAGAAAAATATAAATTAACAAAGAAACAGCTAAAACAAATCAATCAACTGAGGGATAAATTAAGTTAATGGCTCGTTTTTTTGCTCAAATTGAGTATCAGGGAACAAGATATCATGGTTTCCAGCGACAAAAGAATCGTAAAAAAACTATTCAGGCTAAAGTTGAATCAGCTTTAAGTAAGGTAGCAAATCATAAAATCTTAACAATATGTTCAGGAAGAACAGATGCTGGAGTTCATGCAACAAACCAAATTATCCATTTTGATTCACGCTCTAAAAGAACTATTGATTCATGGATAAGAGGCGCAAACACTTACTTGCCTGACGACATATCTATAAAAAATATATATAAGGTTAAAGATAGTCTCCACGCTCGTTTTGATGCTAAATCCCGTACTTATATCTATCTATTAAAAAATACAGCAGAAAAACCAGCAATAGAGTCGAATAATTGCTTATGGGTTAGAGCTAAACTAAGTTTAAAAAAAATGAATAACGCTTGTAAGCATCTTTTAGGAGAACAGGATTTTTCTTCATTCAGAAGTTCAAACTGTCAATCAAAAACAGCTATGAGAAATCTGTATTCAGCTCAATTTACAAAAAAAGGGGAATACATTTTATTTAAGATAAAAGGTAATGCTTTTTTACAGAACATGATAAGAATTATAGTTGGAACATTAATAGAGATTGGTAAGAATAATCTCACCATTACTGAGTTTAAAAATATTATTAAAGCAAAGAACAGAAAGAAGGCATGCAAAACTGTTTCGCCAAATGGATTATATTTTATCGGTCCAGAGTATAATGACTTCACTTATACAAAAAATAAGGTTTTTTTAGATGAATTGGATTAAAGACTTTATACCTACAATAAAACAAAATCTATCCAAGACTTTTGGTAAAAGCAGCGATAGCAAAATTCCTGAAGGTTTATGGAAATCATGCAATAAGTGCGGTTCTATACTTTATATACCTGAACTAAAAAAGAATTCTTATGTTTGCTCTAAGTGTTCTAACCATTTCAAAATAAATGTTGCTGAGAGAATAGAAATAACTTTTGATGAGGGCAGTTATAAAAGCCTCAATGAAGAAGAAGAATTTAAAGACTATCTAAAATTTGAAGATACAAAAAGATATAAAGATAGATATCAAGATGCATTAAAGAAAACTGGAACTGATGAGGCATTATCGATTGGCACAGGAAAAATAAATGATAAAGAAATTGCAGTTGCGATATTTGAATTTGATTTTCTTGGCGGTTCAATGGGTGCAGTGGTAGGGAAGAGGTTTGTTAAAGCAGTAGATTATTCTATTGAAAACAATATTCCTCTAATATCTTTTTCAACCAGTGGTGGCGCCAGAATGCAAGAATCTATGATTTCATTATTCCAAATGGGGAAAACTGCTTCCGCTGTAAAAGCATTAAAAAATAAAAAAATTCCATTTATATCAGTTCTAGTAGACCCTTGTTATGGAGGCGTAACTGCTAGCTTGGCAATGCTTGGAGATTTAATTATTGCAGAACCAAATGCGAGAATAGGTTTTTCAGGAAAAAGAGTTATTCAAGATACTGTAAAAGAAGATTTGCCTAAAGACTTTCAAACAGCAGAAAAACAATTAGAAAAAGGTTTCATTGATAAAATTGTTGATAGGAGAGAATTAAGAAATTTTATAACTAAAATTCTTAAAATTCTTGATTAGATTGCTATGGAAAATTTAAATTTCAGCATTTTAGATCTTTTGCTGCTTACAGGAATTGTTTTGTTGTTATTTAGAGTAAGAAATAATGGCATATTAAAAGAATTGGTCTATGCCTCAATACTTTTCTTTTATGCTTATATTGTTTTGAATAACCTTAAAACAGTTTATGACTATTTTGAAGATCAAGGCCTAGACTACGCATACTCGATCTATAACGTTTTCATAGGATTATTTGCTTGTGCAGGGCTTCCTTTCGTAAATTTTTTTGTAGGCCTTTATGTCCCAAAAATTAAGGGAATAGCCAACATAGTTATAGGAAGTATTATGTCCATTATTAGATTCTTGCTTCTAATATTTTTTATACTCCAATTATTTCCTAATTTAACCGAGTCATCTTTAGTGTACAATTCATTTGTAATAAATATTTTGCTCTCATATTTTGAGAACATCTTTATCTACTTGTTAAGTTAATGTGTGGGATTGTTGGGATAGTACAAAAAGATAATTGTTTTACAGAACTCTATGATGCTTTGATTATGTTGCAACATAGAGGGCAAGATGCTGCTGGAATAACAATATGTGAAGACGGCACTCTTAATTCACGAAAATCTAAGGGTTTTGTTAGAGAAGTATTCACTCAAAGGCATTTCGAAAGACTTAAAGGTAATTATGGAATTGGTCATGTTCGATATCCAACTGCAGGAGGAAATTCTAAAGAATATGCTCAACCAATGTATGTTAATTCTCCCTACGGAATATCACTAGCTCATAATGGGAATCTATCAAATACTAAAGAATTAGCAGCAGAATTATTTAGTAGCGATTTAAGACACATATCTACTGATTCTGATTCAGAAGTTCTTCTTAATATTCTTGCTCATGAAATATCTAAAAATAATCAAAAAGAACCAAGTCCAGAAGCTTTATTCAAAGCAGTAGAATCAACTTTCAAAAGATGTGAGGGCAGCATAAATGTTGTTTCAATAATAACCGGTCATGGACTTTTAGCATTTAGAGATCGTTATGGCATTAGGCCTTTAAGTCTTGGTTCAAGAATTAATTCAGATGGCACAAAGGATTATATGATTTCATCTGAAAGCGCAGCCTTTTCATCTTCTAATTATGATCTTGAAAGAGATCTAAGTCCTGGAGAAGCCATTTTTATAAGTAATCAAGGAGAAATGCATACAAAAATATGTTCAGACAACACTACTCTTATGCCTTGTCTATTTGAATATGTATATTTTGCTAGACCAGATTCTGTTATTGATGGAGTTAGTGTTTATCAAGCAAGACAAAATATGGGAATGAAGCTAGCTGAAAAAATTAAAAAACATATACCTGATGAAGACATTGATGTAGTTATACCAATACCAGAAAGCTCAATAACTAGCGGAACAAAAGTAGCGGAATGCTTAAATAAAGAAGTTATCTATGGATTTGTAAAAAATAGATATATTGGTAGAACCTTCATAATGCCTGAACAGGATATGAGAAGAAGGTCAGTGCGGAGAAAATTAAATCCTATCAATGATGAATTCAAAGATAAAAATGTCTTATTAGTTGATGATTCAATAGTTAGAGGAACCACTATGAAAGAAATTGTTGCTATGTGCTATAAAGCTGGAGCTAAAAAAGTTTCTGTTGCTTCTTCATCTTCAGAAGTAAAGTTTCCTAATGTGTATGGAATTGATATGCCAGCTAAGAGTGAATTAATCGCAAGCAATAGATCTGTAGAAGAAGTAAAAGAATTCATAGGTTGCGATAATTTAATTTATCAGGATTTATCTGATCTAGTTGATTCAGTTACTGAACTCAATTCAGAACTAAATGATGTTGAAAAGTCTATTTTTACTGGCACTTACCCAACAAATATTTCAGATGAATATTTAGAAGATCTTGAAAAAAAGAGACAAGCTATTAATTCTTAATATCCTCAATATCTAAATGAGGTATATCCATTTTTCTAACTTTTTCTAGATAATTTTCTATTTCGTTAAAATTCATAAACCTAAATACTTCTTCTGACATTGAATTTAGGTCTACCATATATTCATTATATTCTTCTAAAGTTGGTATTTTCCCAAGCAATGATGTTATAGCGGTTACTTCAGATGAAGCTAGATAAACATCGGTACCATCACCCATTCTATTTGGAAAATTTCTAGTAGATGTTGAGACCATGACTGAATTATCAGCCGCTCTTGCTTGATTCCCCATACATAAAGAACAGCCTGGAATTTCAACTCTAGCCTCTGAATTATTAAAAATTTCATAGTAGCCTTCTTCAGTAAGCTGATGCTCATCCATTCTTGTAGGAGGAACGACCCAAAGCCTTGTTTTAGACTTGCCATATTTTTCTAATAATTTACCAGCTGCTCTAAAATGACCAATATTTGTCATGCAGGAACCAATGAATGTCTCGTCAACAACATTCCCAGCTATTTCGCTAAGAGGTTTAACATCATCAGGATCATTAGGGCAACATAATAAAGGCTCAGTTACTTCATCAAGAGGGATATCAATAATTGCAGCATATTCGGCATCATCATCTGCTTCCATAAGAACAGGGTTTTTTATCCATTCCTCCATTTCTCTAGCTCTTCTTTCAAGAGTCTTAGGATCATGATAGCCATCTGCAATCATCCATCTCAATAAAGTTATATTAGATTTTAAGTATTCAATAATAGGTTCTTTATCAAGTTTAACCGTACAACCTGAGGCTGATCTTTCTGCTGAAGCATCTGAAAGTTCAAAAGCTTGTTCAATTTTAAGGTTTGGCAGACCTTCTATTTCTAAACATCTTCCTGAGAATATATTTTTTTTAGTTTTTTTATCTAAAGTAAGCAGATTCTGTTTCATTGCAAAATAAGGTATGGCATGAACGAGATCTCTTATAGTTATTCCAGGTCTTAATTCTCCTGAAAATTTAACGAGAACACTTTCCGGCATCTCCAATGGCATTACTCCTAAAGTTGCTGCAAAAGCTACCATTCCTGAACCTGCTGGGAAACTAATTCCTATTGGAAATCTTGTATGACTATCTCCACCTGTACCAACTGTATCTGGTATTAGCATTCTGTTTAACCATGAATGAATAATTCCATCGCCAGGTCGCAACGAAACTCCACCTCTGTTTATAAAGAAATCTGGTAATGTTCTATGAGTAACTTCATCAACGGGTTTAGGATATGCAGCTGTATGACAGAAAGATTGCATTACTAAGTCAGAAGAAAAACCTAGACATGCCAATTCTTTTAGCTCATCTCTAGTCATAGGACCTGTAGTATCTTGAGAACCAACAGTTTTCATTCTTGGTTCGCAATATTGTCCAGCTCTAACTCCTTCCATTCCACATGCTTTCCCAACCATTTTTTGAGCCAAGGTATAACCTTTATTAGTTTTTTTATCTTCGCCATACCTGCAGAATTTATCTGAAGGCTCTAATCCCATTTTTTCTCTTGTTTTATCTGTAAGCTGTCTTCCAATAATTAGGTTTATTCTTCCACCAGCTCTTATTTCATCGAAGATTACATCTGTTTTAAGATTAAAAGTGCTTATAACATCACCTGTTGCATCATCGAGTACTTCACCAGAATAAGGTTTTAATATTATTTTCTTTCCGTGCTCTAAGTTATCAACATTGAGTTCTAAAGGGAAAGCTCCAGAATCTTGTAATGTGTTGTAGAAGATAGGTGCAATTTTTCCGCCAAAACAAAAACCACCAGTCTTTTTTGCTGGAACAAAAGGAATATCAGATCCCATGTGCCATAACATTGAATTTACTGCCGATTTTCTTGAAGATCCTGTTCCAACCACATCGCCAACAAAAACTAATTGTGATCCATCAGATTTTAATTTTTTTAGTTCATCTAATGGGTTATCAATATTTTCTGAAAATTTTAGAAAAGCTTGTGCATGAAGCGGTATGTCTGGTCTTGACCAAGCTTCTTTAGCTGGTGAGAAATCATCAGTATTAGTTTCTCCACTTACTTTATAAATTGTTAATTTAATTTCTTCATTTAGAGTAGGCTTATTCTCAAACCACTCTGCATTTGCCCATGAATCAATAATTGATTTGGCGTGAAAATTATTTTTACTTAGTTCAAAAATTTCATTAAAAGAATCATATACAAGTATTGTATTTTTAAGCGCTTCTGCTGCTTCAGCAGCAAATTTATCTTTTTTTAATATCTCAACTAATGCTTCAACAGAATAACCCCCTAGCATGGTTCCTAGTATTTCAATTGATTTTTGGGGCGTAATTAAATCTGTTTTAGTTTTTTCTAGAGCTAGATCTTTTAAAAAAGCTGCTTTTACATAAGCTGCTTCGTCTACACCTGGAGAAACTTCATTTTCAATAAGATTTAATAGTTCTGCATTGCCAGAGCCGCTTTCAAAAGCATTGGCTATTTCTTGTACTTCTTGAGCACTTAAAGGAACAGGTGGTAAACCGTCTTTCTTCCTTTTTTCACGCTCTTCATAATATCTTTGCAACATAATCATCAAAAAATTTGATCACAATTCTACATCTAAGTTATCTTAATAGAAAGAATCAGTAAACGTAATGTCAAATAAAGTAATAAAAAGAACACCTTGCATTGGAGTATGTTCAACTTCATATGGGGATCATATTTGTAGAGGCTGCAAGAGATTTAGTCATGAGGTCACTGGCTGGATAAAATATTCAGATGCTGAAAAAAGCTTAGTTAATGAAAGATTGCAGAAGTTTAAAATCACTATTTTAGAGGATAAATTCACCATTATTGACCCTGAAAAGCTGAAAAATAAGCTAAAAGACGCCAATATATCTTTTAACCAAGAGCTAGATCCATTGTGTTGGGTATTCGATCTCTTTAGAACATTTGCTGTTGAAGATATAGATCTAAAAGATGTCGGAGTAGCAATTAAGGGCGCATTTTCAGATATTCCATTATCTGAAATGAAAAAAGATATTAATAAAGAGTTTTTTGAATTGTCTTTAGCTCATTATGAGAGATATATTATTGGAAAATCTGTTACCTAACTGAAGGTATTTCATCAATATTTGTTGTGTATCTTTTTGACTTCATTTGCCTTTTCATTTTCCAAGTATTTCTAAAACCTTGATTTCCAAAACCAATTGTTGCTACTTCTTTTAATTTTATTTCATCTACCACCTCCATCAATTTTTCAGATGATTTTGTATCTGATGCTTCGTCAAAAAAAGATAATTGATAACCAAAACTATCTACGAAATCTCCTAAGAGTACTCCTGCCTTCGAATACTCATAACCTTCATGGTATATAGTGTCTAATATTTGATTTGCACTTTTGACTATAATTCGAGAATCGCTTGTAGGGTATATTAAATCAAGATGTTTAGATGCATATATTTGTTTAACCTTTTTGTTAAAACTATTTGATCTTATAAAAACAGTTATTAGTTTACATTTCTGCTTTTCATATCTTAATTTTTCAGCAGCTCTATTTGCATGAAAGCTTACAGCCTCACGCAGCATATCTTTTGAGGTTATTCCTCTCCCAAAACTTCTACTAACCATTATTTGTTTTTTAGGCTTATTAATATTATTAAGATTTATACATGATCTTCCTCTAAGTTCTCTAATAATTCTTTCTAAAACCACATTAAAATTATTTCCGGCTAACCGAGGATCTATTCTGCTTAGCTCAAAAGCATTATTGATGCCTATTTGTTTTAATCTTTTTGATAGTTTCTTGCCAATACCCCAAATCTCGCTAATATCAGTTTCCTTTAATAGATGATTAGTAATTTCTTTCCCTTCCAATATAAAAACTCCCTCAAACCTTTTATCATTTTTTGCTATTTTATTTGCTAGCTTTGATAGAGTTCTTGTCGGAGCGATGCCTATACTAACTGGAATTCCAATCCATTTTTCAATTCTTTTTTTACAGTCATAAGAAAATCTAATCAGGTCTATATTTTTTCTAAATGATGTTAAGTCTAAAAATGCTTCATCTATGCTATATATATCAATTTCTGGGCATATCTGAGTTAGTGTATTCATTATTCTATTTGAAATATCTGCATAGAATTCATAATTTGAAGAAAAGGCTATACCACCATTAGATAAATATTCATTTTTAACTTGATACCATGGCTGAGCCATTTTTATGCCCATTTTTTTGGCTTCAGCTGATCTAGCAATAATACAGCCATCATTATTACTTAAAACAACAATAGGTTTATTTCTTAAATCAGGCCTAAATATTTTTTCACATGATGCATAAAAACTATTGCAATCTACCAATGCAAACATTAGTAGATATTTATTGATGAAATAACAACACCTAGAAGCTTAAAATCAAGAATATTATCTAGATCCTTAGTGCTATTATTTAGGCAATTGGTTATCAATGATTTTTTGCTTCCTATAATAATTTTTCGACAGAAGAATTCATCTCCAATTGAGACTACCACTATATCTCCATTTTTAGGATCTAAGCTTCTATCGATTATTAATATTGAATCTTCTTTTATACCAGAAAGTATCATTCCTTCACCTTTAAATCGCATAAGAAATGTAGCACTAGGCCTCTTTATAAGGAGGTGATTAAGATCTATTGGATTTTCAATATAATCGCTTGCTGGACTAGGAAAGCCAGAGTGTTTTTGTTTTTTATGGGAAAAGTCATCCCTTATTTTCTTATTAGAAAACATATAATATACTGTATATATATACAGTATATTATATTAAATCCTTATATAGGAAAAGAGCTAATTTTTATATTTCCTTCAATATAGTCTGCAACCCATCCTTCTTCTTCCCAGCTTCCTAAAACAGCTCTAATTGATCCATTTGCCAATTTATGAACTGCAGGTCTATGTGTGTGTCCGTGAATTAAAATATCAATTTTCTCTCTCTGAATAATCTTTAGAACATAATTATCATTAACATCCATGATATTTTCTGGTTTGTTGCTATTTCTTTCTGCACTTCTTTTTCTTAGATCATTTGCAAACTCAACTCTTTCACTAATTGATTTGGCAAGAAAATCTTTTTTCCATGAATCAGATCTAATTTCCTTTTTCATTTCTTGATATTCAACATCATCAATACAAAAGGTATCTCCATGAGCAATCATTATTTTTTTATCTTCAAGGCTAAAAGTGTATTGATCTTCTAGGATTCTTATACCAGTCTCAGATTCAAAGTCTGAACCAATAAGAAAATCTCTATTGCCATGAATAAAGTAGATTTTAAGACCATTATCTGATGCATATTTTAGCTTTTGCATTATTAATTTATTGATTGGCTGCGTATCATCATCTCCAATCCAATATTCAAAAAAATCTCCTAAAATATAAAGCTCCTCATATTTATTAACCGCATTATCAATAAATTGAAAAAAAGCTTTAGCTCTTTTATTTTCAATAGGTTCAAGATGTAAGTCAGAAATGAAAGCGATAGACATAGTTTGATGATAAATCTTTTTTCAAAATTATGGAAAAATCAATAAAACACTTAAAATTAAATGATGAAAAGAATCTTACTTATTTTTTTATCGTTATTAGTCGTTAGTTGTAGTCAGGAAAAAGAAATAATTGTTGACACTACTGATCCTTATATATGGCTTGAAGAGGTTGAAGGCGTAGATGCTTTAAATTGGGTTAAAGAGCAGAATGAAATAACAAAATCTCGATACGCTGAATCAGATAGCTTCACTAATACTTACAATGAGCTATTAGAAGAATATCAATCAAATGACAGAATACCTTATGTCTATATCATGGGTGAAGAAATGTATAACTTTTGGCGCGATGAAAAGAATGTTCGCGGCTTATGGAGGAAAACCTCAATAGAATCTTATCAAACAGATAATCCAGTTTGGGAAACTGTACTTGATATAGATGAATTAGCAAAAATAGAAGATCAAAATTGGGTTTATAAAGGCGTTGATTGTTTAGCGCCAGAATTTAATAGATGCTTGATGAGACTTTCTTATGGAGGAAAGGATGCTGTTGTTGTTAGGGAGTTTGATTTAACAAATAAAGTATTTATTGAAGATGGCTTTAATACACCAGAATCAAAACAGTATTTAGGCTGGTTAAATGAAAATCAAATAATGGTTGCTACAGATTTTGGAGAAGGGAGTATGAATGAATCTGGCTATCCTAGAGAAGTAAAAGTTTGGAGCAGGGGAGAGCCTTTAAGTGAAGCTAAAACTATTTTTGAAGGTACTTATGAGAAAAT
>CEOJ01017300.1_pt1 | contig 11660 bp, 13 predicted proteins | sample 530281 | NCBI WGS metagenome assembly CEOJ01 (sample SAMEA2619879, study PRJEB7988) | marine metagenome | isolation source: saline water (ENVO:00002010), including | reverse complement strand
GGAAATATTACTAGCGGCACTGGTCAGTGGGCATTAGTAAGATTAATTGGAGCATCCTTTTTCTTACAACTTTCAGGCGTAGGACTTTACGCAGCGTCTTTTGGTTCTGGTAATCCACTTTGGTCAAGATCACTCACAGCAATCACACTAGCTGGTTCCATTTTCACTCTTAATCCAATCGGCTTTACATCAGGCGAACTTTCAGCTATGTTCTTGGGCCTAGATCCATCCTTACTGGAACCTTCAAGAAATGACTTGATCGGAGGATCATTCATAATGGCTCTTTTTGCAGTTCCATTAATTGCTTTAGCTTCTAATCTTATCATTACTATTAGAGGAGATGATTCATTCATAGAGAATTCCGATAATCCCGGAATTGCGGAAATTAATTTCGGAGCAATCATGCTAATTCCAGTTGGAATCTCTTTTCTATTTATACAAACAGACTTTTTGTCCGGAAATAATGAATTGATGGAAATATCTTCGTCCATGCATCTTTTAGCAATATGGACTGTTTTAGTACCAATTTCATTAGGCGCTACCCTATGCATTTTTCCAGCTGTTTCGGGGAGAAATGTTCTTTCTGCCAATCGCTCTAGACGCGCATTTTGGATGATGTCCGGTGGAGCATTTACCGGCATAATTTTCACAATAATGGGCGATTTTTCCAATATATCCCTACTCGAGTCAAACCCAGAAGCTGTAATTACTGAAACACCCAATGCACTTAGATCATTAGGTTCTGTAATTTTTTACTTTGTTGTGCTGGGATCAATCTTCCAGTGCCTAAATATGATTAGAGGATTTTACAGAGGATCCAAAATTATCAATGAAAATTCACAATCCTCTACATCGATTTCAATGAAATCTTATAATTTAACAAAAACTACTACAGTAAGAAAGCTATTTTCAAAAGGCGCAACAATGGAAACTGAAATAGTTCCAGTTTCAGAATCCGAGAAACAAGGTAAACCAACAGAACTGTAATGGCACACCTCATCCTAGAGTATAATGGAGAGTATCCAATGCGAATAGGACTTGTTGGAAAACCTAATGTTGGAAAATCTACTGCTTTTTCTGCCATGACTCAAACTCCCGTAGATATTGCTAACTATCCATTTACGACAATTGAACCCAACATTGGTATTGCTTGGTTACCTATTAACCAGAAATGTGCATGCCATGAATTATTAAATAAAAAAAATAAAGAACAAAATCATAAATCAATTGAAAATACAAATGAAGGTAGCATATGTGCACCAAATACTGGAATGTGTAAGAATCATATGAGGATGATACCAGTTACTCTAGTTGATGTTGCAGGCTTGGTCCCAGGTGCACATGAAGGAAGAGGAAGGGGAAATCAATTCCTTTCAGATTTGTCAAGGTGCGATGCACTAATACAGGTTGTAGACGTATCCGGATCTACAGATTTAGAAGGCAATCCAATCGGTTCTGGGGGGCCAAACCCAATCAAAGAAATTGAATTTCTTCTTTCTGAATTAGATTCTTGGATTTTGAGTATACTTGAAAATGGATGGGATAGGGTGATTCGAAAAGCTCAAGCAGAGGGAGATAGCGCAATAAAAAAACACTTATCAGATAAACTGTCAGGAATTGGAGCTCGGGATTCCATTAGTACAGAGGCATTAAGTGAAATTCAGAGACGATTCCCTAACTTAAGTGACCCTCAATCATGGGAATCAAATGATTTACTAAAATTATCTACTCTCCTGAGGGAGTTATTATTCCCAATTTCCTTTGCGGGCAACAAAGCTGAAAATATGTCTTTTGACATTAACGAAATAAGATCCGAAGTCAACAAATTGGGCGGAAAAATTTTCTTTACCAGTGCAGAAGCAGAATTAGCAATCCAAAGAGCTGCATCTTCAGGTTTGATATCAATAATTCCGGGAAATTCAGATTTTATGATTACTAATTTAGGAGAAAGCAAACTGTCAAATAAACAACGAAAAGCACTAGGAAGAATTTCTACGTCGCTTTCTTCTTTTGATGGCGGTGGTTTGATAGGACTACTTAGTGACATTGTATTCAACCAACTTAACTATATTGTTTCTTATCCAGTCAATGATGACACTCATTGGGTTGATGCAGATGGGAACATACTACCCGATGCAGTCTTAGTTCCTGAAGATACAACAGCGAAACAATTGGCCTTTCTAGTCCATTCTGATTTAGGTGAAAATTTTATTCGAGCAATTGATGCAAAAACCGGAATGACAATTGCAGCAGATTCTTTGATTGAGCATTGTTCAGTTATTAAAATACACTCTTCCAAGAAATAAAAGTATCAAGGGATGGGAGACGAACTCCCACCCCTCTTACGTAATCAGACTCTAGATTTATTCTGAATCCATTGTTGCTGCATACCAAACCATTAGTCCGAATGCAACCTTATTGACTGAGTCAGCCAAGTTGTATAGGATGTTGAGTGCATCAACATCAGGATCATCTCCAGTTCCCAAGAAATATCCTATTGGGTATATTGCCCAACCAGCTGTCAGAATTATAGCCATAGCCTTGAAAGCAAATTGAGTACCCTCACTAGTAGTATCTGCAGCACTCTTTGCATCTCCTGCCCATATTTCATAGATAATGTAGAACCAAGCTAAAAGTCCAATTCCAAACATCATCATTTCGTCAGCTTCTCCAGCTTCTCCTAAGAATCCAGCTATCAGCATAACTAGTGAAGCACCAAATAATCTGAAGAATAGTGCAGTAGTTACAGCACCTACAGCAGCTAGAACCAAGTAAAACTCAGCTACTTGCAATGGTACGGTGATCAACCAATCTACGTATCTCAATACAAGTGGACTGTCTCCAGTTCCAGTTCCTGTTGCGTCTAAGGTGGCACCATAGGTGTATGCCCAAGCTTCCCTCATGTATGTGTAATGGTACCATGCGACACCAGTCACTAACGCAGCTACAGTCATTGATGTTCTCCATTTTGGAGCTACACTCTGTCTTTCAAGTATAAAGAAAATCGTAGCTGCGAACATCATTGCAGTTGCTATCCAGAAGGTCATTCCAACTGTATCGCCATCACGAAGTAATTCGTTTGCACTGGTTGCTCCAGACACACTCCCTACTCCGAACAGGACTGCCAGTAATGCTCCCATCACTACGGTTTTCTTTGGGGTTTTTCCATTTATAAATTTCATTCCCATGTATTTGGGTAAGCACATTCATATATTAAATGGTGCCAAATTTCTCCATTCTATTATATAATATGCATACATCTAGTGTAATTTCGAACACCGAATATCTTTATGCACTGGTTTCACTAATTTCTAACTCATAAGTCACTAAGGTCCAAGTAATTTCAAATTCTTCGTCAGAATCTACAATATCTCCAATCACTGGCCCTGGTGGCGAACTAATCTGAGCAGTAATTATGGCAACCCAAGACCCTCTACCTAATCCTTGGTCAGACCACTTATCTCTGATTCTGCTTTCATCACCCTCTTCAGTATATGAGTCCCCAGTATAATTTTGTGTAATATCCCATCTAAATGAAAATCCACTATCTCCACCAGAACATTCACCATCTCCATTTTTATCATCAAAATCACCATTTACAGAACTTACATCACTATTTCCCTCAACACTATCTGTAAATCCGGGACCCGGATCATCATTATCGAAGCAAGTTACAGTAAGTTGAACATAACCTATATTCTTACCTTCTTCAATATTAATATCAAATACAGTTTCATAACTCTCTTCATCATCTAAAACTACAGATTCAATCATCGTTGTCTCATTCTCTTCGAAACTAATTGATAGCATTCCGGATAGTCCCACAGTCCTACCTTCAACTACATCCCCATTGATCAATGAGGGAATTGAAGCAAAATATACGGGAAACAACAATAATAATGCAATAGTACCTACTAGGACTTTGACCTTTCTTGGAGTATCAACTAAGTCTTGAAAGTCCATCTTATTAGTATTCTTACCAATCTTCTATATCAATTACTCTACTAATAGAGTAGTTTTTTGCTAATTCATAATTAATCTGATGATTTCCATTTATTCAAATCAATTCCTTCATTAGCAAATCTTTTTCTAGAAATTCTAAATTCTGGAATAAGATAGCCTATTACAGATCTTTCAATAAAACTCCATTTCCACGGACATCTAGGTAGTCTAGATACCCATTCCTCTAGAAAGTCGTTCCAATCTAATCCATCAAATGAATCTGGAATAGAAAAGGAAACAAAAGAAATTCTTCCAGCTGACCCAGGTATAAAACTCCATGTTCTCAATATTAGACCATCACTTTTTCCACCATTGACTTGTATTCCCAAGACTCTTGTACTTCTGGTAATTGGTACTATTATTGCCCATCTTTGTACAATTGTAGAATCATCAATTCTCTCCATTGCCCATCCTTCAGATTCACCAATTTCTCTCATAGCACGAATGGCATCTGTAGGATTAATACTTACTGGAATTTCAATAGTTCTAGAACTCACCATAATAATCCCTTTAGGCCCTCGCCCATGGCGTTTCCGCGTTTATTATTCAATTGATGCTTCATCCAAAGAGAGAACCGAGGCCTTCGAACCCTCCAGCCTCTTCTTCAGCTTCTTCCTCTACAGCCTCTTCAGCAGGAGCAGCTTCAGCAGCAGCGCCTCCAGATGCAGCAGCAGGAGAAGCAGCAGCTACAGGAGCAGCCACTGCTGTGGACATAGCTTCATCAATGTCCACCGAACTTAGCGACGCAACAAGGGCCTTGACTCGACCCCCATCAACCTCTACTCCAGCTGCTGTCAATACTGAGTTGACAGCATCTTCGCTGATATCCTTCTCTGCAGAATGTAACAACATTGCAGCATATACATATTCCATTTTTTTCACCTTTTCTATCCGAAGAGATCGCCGAGTCCACCGAACCCACCGCTCTCTTCTTCCTCTGCTTCCTCTTCTTCAGGATCTTCCTCAGATCCTTGATTAGATTCCGTCTCTACAGAGGTTTGGACGGAAGCACTTTCCGATACTGCTCCTAATGAAGCAACAATTTCTTCATCTAGTGCTGAGGAATCTAATTGACTGGCTAATGCCAATGCACGAGAACTAACTCGTGAAAGTAATAGGGAAGCAGTTTTATCATTGATTATTCCAGCTTCCATTGCTACAGATAATGACTCACCTGAAGCTTTTGAAATCAAGGTAGGTAGAGTGATTGGAGAAAACCAACTAATATTGCATGCTAAGTTGAAGGTAGCTGACACTCCCATGATAATATCCGAAGTTAAACCTTCTATATCCAAATCTAATTCAGAGGCATCGAAAACATGCCCGTCTTCGACTACACCAGTAAGTATCAATCCAATTTCTATAGGATTAATCCCAAGCTTAGCTAACATTATCCCTAAATCAGCTGAAATTTCATCCCCTTTGTTGAACGTTGTTTCTCTTTGAATGGCTACCTTTCCCTTATCTATTTTAGCTGGGATTCCAACTGCGTTGAACTCACCTACTATAGGTCCAGGGCCAAATTCTGTTGGCCCAGCTGGAATAATTACGTCTTCAGGAAACTTCTCTCCAGCTTTAGCTGCCCTACCCTGGCGTGTTTTAGCTAATTCATTAAAAATCTCAAAGGCATTCATTCCATCGCTGTGAACAACACATGGTTGGTCTGCCCCTTCAAGTAATTTCTCAAGCTCTTCAGTAGGCTTTCCAGCTTCAGACCAAGCTAATCTGATAAGTGATTTTTTTGCCATTGTTATGGTCATCCTATCTCGAAGATCCGTTCTCATGCTAATCATATTACTGGCAGGAACCCCAGCTACATCAATAACTCCAAACGAACCATTTCTATTAAAAATCTCAGTAAGTTCAGAGACTCTATTCTTCTTCCAACCAGCAATCTTTGGAATCATTCTACCACCTCAACCTTTATGGATGGCCCCATTGATGTTTTTACATAGCAAGAACGAATATTCCCAGCACCTCTCTCTAATTTCCCAGTTACTCTATCCCAAACAGCAATAGCGTTTAATGCTAAATCTTCGATTCCTTGCTCTCTTGAACCAACTGCAGTATGAAAAGTAACTTTATCTCTAGATCTTACAATTGCAGTATCTTTCAGTCCAGAAGCCATATTTCCAGGCTCAAGATTCGGTGGAACCGGTCGTGGCATTTTCCCCCTAGGCCCAAGAACTGCTCCAAGAAATCTTCCAACAGTACCCATATGCGGTATTTCTGATAGGAAGAAATCAAAACTCTTAGCCATTTTTCTAGCCTTTTGTCTATTACCACCCAGATCTTCGATTGTTGTTGGATCAATGACATCAATTCCAGCTTTTTTTGCTTTTGCTGCCATCTCTCCACCGGCAAACATCGCTATTTTTACTGGTTTACCTCTACCTGAAGGAAGCCTGACTTCCTCTTGAATTCTATTCGTAGGCACTTTCAAATCAACATCTCTAATTGTAAATGCAATTTCTACAGACTCTACAAAACTTCTCTCGGGAGCTTGCTCAATAGCGCTTTGTATGGCAGATTGTAAATTTTCTTTCATATTTTTTCACCTCCGCGGTAAGCGAGGATAACCTCTCCCGCAATTCGTGACTTCTAGCTAAAATGTTCTTGGAACTCCCCCTTACTCATAGCTTTCAGTGCAACTTTAGGCTCCATGCCTTCAATTTTAACTCTCATAGAAACACAAGTACCCATGACTTCCCTACACCTAGCATACAATGTCTTTCCTGTCAATTTATCTTTTTTAGTCTCTGCAATACTTTTTACTTGATCAATAGTAAGACTTTCAGTGGCTTCTTCCCACGACCCATTACACTTCTTCTTTCCCAGTGTTTTCAATACTGTATGAGGTGTTTCATCTCGTGCTGACATACCCTTCGCCACCTTCAGTGAAACCGGCCGACCTGCTTTCCCTATTTGAGAATAATGCTAAGATAAATTTCCGAAAATCTGGTCATTCTACTCTTTGCGTAACTCTAACTTGATCCGCTCTGACAGTCAATGCAACTGGAACAGCAGCTTCAAATAACTCAACAGTTACCTCTTCTTTTGACTCAGTTACTCTAATTACTCTTGCGGCTTGACCTCTAAAGGCTCCACCTACTATTTCAACAATACATCCTTCTTCAATACCAGAAGTTGCAGCTTTAGGCTCCAAATAAGGCAAGATATCTTCTAGAGGAGACTCTCCATCTAAGACCTTACTACAATTTTTTAGAGGAGTAACGCCTACACCCACTCTACCAATTAATTTCTGAACGTGATGTAAAGCAGTAGCTTCAACAAAAATATAACCTTTCATATTAGGTGGAGTAAGAACTCCAAAAATTTTGTCTTGGATATCCTTTAATGAACCAGTCCCCGACAATCTTGCTCTAATCTCACTTGCAACGTTCTGCTCTTGTCCAATTGAAGTTTTAAGGATATAAAGATAAGAGGCAACATCCCCGTACATTTCTCTAAGTTGAGGAGTTGAATATTTCTTGTCCTTAATTTTGCCCGGGTCAATCCATTCGTGATTTTTGTACAAGGCCCCATTAACAACTCCCGACTCTCCAGTAACAAAAAGCATTGGCGTGACATCATTTAATCTGTTTCCGAATTCTAAACCCCTAGCCTTCCCAGATCTAACATATTGTAGATTATCTGGTTCTATTCCTGTACATTCAGTAATTCGGGAAATCACTACTTCCAAACTACTTGGATCACCTATTCCGTATATTCCATCCCAGGCTCCAGGAAAATCAGCCACTTCATCCGATCTTTGCATTAGGAGTGTTTTCTCTCCGCTTCTTAGATAAACAGTGAATGCTTCTGACATTATGTCACCTCAACCAGTTAGCCAATTGAAAAATGGTGGAAAAACATTCACCATTAGAGCTAAAATTACAAAACCTATTGCACCTAGAACAAACATTCCAATCCCACAAACAATCACTGTTTGTCTAAATTCTTGCTTGGAAGGTTTTTTTGCCATTTTAAGAATTCTTGCGTAAGAACCTGTCTGCAGCCCCTTAACTCTACCCTCAATTTCATCCTGCCAAGACTGAGCTATTTCTTCAACTCGACCAACATTAGAATTTTCAATAGCCATTTCTGCCACCTTAAGGTATCATGGCGACCCACAGACTCCATTTAAGGGCGCCGGGAGAATTGAAATAAAAAAACCAATAAAAAATACTAACTTACAAACTCTACAGTTCTGCTGCGTAGATTTTTCATCTGGGTGTGCATTGATGCTCCATGTATGTGTTCACTCTTTACGCCCGTCAAAACGAGTAATACTCTAATATCATTACCCATTGAGTTATCAGTGGTAACTCCCCAAATCATCCTTGCATAAGGATTAATACTTTCTCTAATTATCTTTGCACAGTGTTCGGCTTCTCCTAAAGTTAGTCCAGGACCGCCTACAACATTTACTAACGCCCCTCTAGCGTCTGAAATATCAATATCAAGCAAAGGAGATTGTAACGCTTCCATTGTTGCCTTTTCTGCCCCTTCTTCTCTTGATGCTTCACCGAGTCCAATCATTGCAACTCCACCACCATTCTCCATAACAGATCGCAAATCTTGAAAGTCTAAATTTACAACTCCTTCTTTTGCAATCATCTCCGAGACTCCAGAAATACTCCTCATCAAAAGCTCGTCTGCCACTCTAAAAGCAGCATCTAAAGGTAAATCACGAACTCCTTCAACTTCAAGTAATCTTTCGTTTGGTAAAACAATTACAGTGTCACAAACCTCTCTTAATCGTTCTAGACCCCATTCAGCATTCTGCTTCCTAATAGCTCCTTCTGATAAAAATGGATAACTAACTACAGCAATAGTCAAAGCTTCCGATGATTTAGCTAATCTTGCTACTACATGTGCACTGCCAGTCCCAGTCCCCCCACCGAGACCAGCAGTAATAAAAGCTAAATCACAATCTTCTATTTCAGTCTTCAATACTCTTTCGGACTCATAGGCTGCCTGTTCACCCATTTCTGGATCGCCACCAGCCCCCCTGCCTCGGGCTGTGCGACCTATCAGTAGTTTATTTTCCACACTAACTCTAAGTAGGTGCTGAGCGTCTGTATTCACCGCCATCCCCTTGACGTACTCTCCATCAAACAATCCTTCTTGCTCCAACCTAGCTACAGTGTTTGATCCACATCCACCACATCCGAAGACTCTTATCTTAGGTTGCAGAGATTTCAGTAACTCTTCCAGATCAGGGTTTTCTTCTTTTTCTTTCCCGTTAACTGGGCTGATTTCATCATCTTGGAGTTCTAATACTCTTTCAATCAGATGCTTCACAATAATTCAGGCGTGTTGTATAGAGGATAACTATTGCCCTCAAATTCATTCGTAAAAGTTGATTTTCAGAGGATAATATTTCCTCCACTAACCCAGTAAAGCGTTACGGGTTTTGATAAATCTAACTATGAATGTGTATAATCCACCCCAAGCCGATACAGAAATTGCAAATGTCATACCATTTAATTGGTCATTACAAAGAACTAGAATTCTAAATATTTCATCGTAAATTGTTAAATCGATTCCACCATTACCTGTTTGAGCTTGCCAAGCAGCCCAAATCAAACCCACTAATGTAAGAACAAGTCTATCAGCACGAGAAAAACCACCATATATTCTATTCAATCCTACTGATTGAGCCTGAGTTCCCATGTAAGATCCTAATAGAGTCATAAGTGCAGCCAAAATTCCCGAACTAAATTCCTGTACAAAGGAAGCATTAATCCCTATTGCTAATAAAAGACCGATATCTACTACCCTGTCAATAGTATGATCCAAAAAATCTCCATACGGTCCATCCACGCCCTGATGCCTTGCCAAAGCACCATCTAAAGCATCTAGTATCCCTGCTACCAATATTAGGATAATTCCAATAATTATGGCCACTGCTCCGCTAGTACTCATTTCTGAAGTAGAAATTAGATAGAATGCAATCAATGCAATTAGTAAACTCATCCAAGTTAAGATACTAGGATCTAAATTCCCGAGTCTTGAAACTAGAGGCTGAATAATTTCAGTCCATTTTGCTCTCATTTTTTCAAACATTATTCATCCATCCTTGTAACCCAATCTATTACCTTGCTAGCGTCCATTGGCTTGAACCCATCTGCAATCCAAGACATAAAACCCTCAAATATCTGTTGAGTAGTCAATTTCGAGGAATCAAATTCAATACATGATTTTTCTAAATTTATTTCATTCCAAGGTCCACCTAAAATTTCCCATTCAGTATTTTCAGTAATTTTTTTGAGTGTATAACCTCTTTTCCGATAACGATTTTCTAATATTAGAGGGTGACATCTCAAAATCACAATACAATCTACCTGAAAATGATGAGACAAATGACCCTCTATTATAGTATTACATTGAGGTCTTTCTGACCATTCCTCTTCTAAAGTCCCTCTTAGTTTATCGATATCTATTGGTCTTACACCATCCTCTTCTGGATCGCCTATACATGATAAACGGACAGCAATTTCTTCCAAACTCTCTACAATAATCCCATTTTCACTAATTATTCTGGCTAGACTTGACTTACCGGTTCCAGGAGTTCCAGTCAGTGCTATTCTTAGATTGTCACCCATAAACTTCGCGAGTACAATTGATGTAAGAATACTGCGATAAGCGTAACATTGACCTTTACTATACTTTGCCCGCAAGATATGACAGAGTACGTTACTTGGCTTCAGAGTTTCTCATTTAGACAAAGCAAACTAAATTTATTGTTAATTTTCTTACCACTATCAGTATATTTTGAATATCAACACAATCTTTCTCTAGCTTTCTTTTGTTCTTTAATAGCTATAATGCCACTAGCATTCCTGATGGGAAGAGCTACCGAAGAAATAGCTCTGAGGACTTCTGAATCCGTAGGTGGACTATTGAATGCCACATTTGGTAATGCTGCTGAGATGATAATTGCTATTTTTGCCATTATTGCTGCATCCAATGCCGATCTAGCTACACCAGAAGGAATCTTAACTCAATCTACTATGATTAACTTGGTTCAAGCAAGTCTTATTGGAAGTATTTTAGGAAATCTACTATTAATTATGGGCCTATCTTTTGTATGGGGAGGGATACATCACTCTGAACAAACCTTTTCGACAAATGCAAGCAGATCTAATGGGTCTTTACTTCTATTGTCTATGCTAGTTCTGATAGTTCCTTCAGTATACTCATATTCTGTAGAAGGTGAAAGGGGTATTGATGGACTATCCAATCTTAGTCATATTGCTTCTTTAATTCTCATATCAATTTACTTTTTATTTTTATTATTTCAACTCAAAACACACGTACATCTTTTTGCAACCGAAGGAGCACATTTCGAAGAATCAGAAATGTCACAGCGAGATTCTATAATTTTACTAATCCTGTCCACTGTCTTGGTTTCTTGGATGGCACATATATTAGTTCATTCAGTGGAAGTTGCAGCAGATGAATTTGACCTCCCCTATTTATTCATAGGCGTAATACTATTGCCATTTTTCGGAAATGCAGCTGAACACTTCACTGCTGTTGTAGTAGCTGGAAAAAATAAGATGGAACTATCTTTCGCTATATCCATGGGGTCATCTACTCAGATTGCGGTTTTTGTAGCTCCATTCATGGTACTAATTTCTTGGTTTCTA
>CEOJ01063695.1_pt1 | contig 11682 bp, 9 predicted proteins | sample 530281 | NCBI WGS metagenome assembly CEOJ01 (sample SAMEA2619879, study PRJEB7988) | marine metagenome | isolation source: saline water (ENVO:00002010), including | reverse complement strand
GCTGTGATAGAAACTTCAACTGGAGGAATATATGATTTAGACCTGTACAAAGCTACAAATATTGCAACTCTTCAAGGAAATCTAAAAAAGAATGGATATTGGATTAGTGGATTTTCTGAACATGCAGAAATTTCGCTCGAAGAAACAAAATTTACAGAAAAAAATGTTCTAATTTTTGGAAACGAAGAAAAAGGAATTAGAAAGCTCGTAGAAAAAAATTGTGACCAAGTCTTGAAAATTAATAAATATGGTCAAACATCTTCTCTGAATGTAGCTGTTGCTACAGCAATAGCGCTTTTTGAAGTTCAAAAAAAACTTCGATACTAAAATTAATGTTAATGACTTAAAATACAAACTCATGCTTGCACAAAGAACAATAAGAAATAAAACTTCTGCTTCGGGAGTTGGCTTACATACAGGCAAAAAAGCAACTTTAACTCTCCATCCGGCTGACCCTAATACTGGAATAATATTTAGAAGAATTGACGGCAAAAAAATTACTGAAATACCGGCTCAAGCAAATAATGTTGGAGACACAACACTTTCGACAACACTTGAGTGCAATGGTGCAGAAATATCTACTATTGAGCACCTCATGTCTGCTTTAGCTGGAATCGGAGTAGACAACTGTATAATCGATTGTGATGGTCCTGAAATACCTATAATGGAAGGCAGCTCAACAAAATTTGTTTTTCTTATTCAAGCTGCAGGAATTGTTGAGCAAAAAGCAGTTAAGAAATTTATTTATGTTACAAAATCCGTTCAAGTTCAAAGAGACGATGCTGTTGCTAAAATTAAGCCATATAAGGGTTTTAGAGTTTCATTTGGTTTAGAGTTTGATCACCCTGTTTATAAGAAATATCCTCAAACAGCATCAATAGATTTTTCACAGACTTCATTTATACGTCAAGTAAGTAGAGCAAGAACTTTCGGGATCTATAAAGATCTTGAAATGCTAAAAGCAAACAATAAAGCTTTAGGAGCTAACTTGAAAAATGCTATTGGTATTGGAGATGAAGATGTTCTCAATGAAGGTGGACTAAGATTTGCTGATGAATTTGTGAAGCATAAAATGCTTGATGCAATAGGTGATTTATATCTGCTCGGGCATAATTTAATAGGAGAATTCTATGGATTTAAATCTGGTCATGCACTAAATAACCTTTTATTAAAGAAGATAGAAAGTGAAAATGCATATAAGATTATTGAAATAGACGAAATTAAAGATGCCCCAATTAATTATTTAAGACCCGTATCACAAGATCTATCTTAATGTTTAGTATATTTAAAAAAATATTTAGTTCAGCAAATCAAAGGCGTATTGATGCTTACGAGAAAATTGTTAAAGAAATTAATTCAATAGAAGATCAAATATCAAAACTGGAACAAGAAGACTTTAAAAATTTAAATCATGAACATAAAGAACTTAATTTAGTAAAGGTTTTTGCTGCTGTAAGAGAAGCATCAACAAGGACTATAGGATTACGTCATTTTGACTGTCAATTAGTTGGAGGCCTTGTTTTAAATGATGGCAATATTGCTGAAATGAAAACAGGCGAAGGTAAAACTTTAGTTGCAACTTTGCCAGCTGTTCTGAATGCGTTGCAAGGTAAAAAAGTCTTTATTGTTACTGTAAATGATTACCTTGCTGAAAGAGATGCAAACTGGATGAAGCCTATTTATCAATATTTTGGATTAAAAGTTGGGGCTTTAATATCATCACAAACTTTAAATGAAAAAAAAGAAACATACGAATCAGATATAGTCTATTGCACAAGCAGTGAACTTGGTTTTGACTACCTTCGCGATAATATGGTTCTTTTTAAAGATCAAAAAACTCAAAAAGATTTAAATTTTGCAATTGTAGATGAAGTTGATTCAATACTAATTGATGAAGCAAGGACGCCCTTAATAATTTCTGGAGCAACAGATGATGATGCTGCAGCCTATCCAGTCTTCTTAAAACTTTTTCCTAAGATGAAGAAGCAAATAAGGTTAGGCACAGAAGATGAGCCACTCCTTGAAGATGAAAGAGGCGATTTTTTAGTAGATGAAAAGCTCAGAAGTGTTGATTTAACTGATGATGGTTTTGAAAAAGTAGAAGGTTTTCTAACTAACAAAGCAATGATCAAAGAAGGCGATAGTCTTTATACCACTGAAAATCTCAAATTTTTAAAATACATTCAAGCAACACTTAAAGCCAATATATTATTTGAAAAAAATGTTCATTATGTTGTAGAAAATAACAAAGTCGTTCTTATTGATGATAATACTGGTCGAAAATTACCTGGAAGGAGAGTGTCAGATGGAGTTATGCAAGCTATAGAATGTAAAGAAAGAGTTCCAATTCAACAAGAAACACAAACATTAGCATCAACTACATATCAAAACTTTTTTAGATTATTTGACAAAATTTCAGGCATGACAGGTACAGCTGATACTGAGGCAGCAGAGTTTAAAGAAATTTATGGAATGAATGTTGTAGTAATACCTACAAATAAAAAAATGGTAAGAAATGATGCCAATGATGTTGTTTACGTTAATGAGGAGGATAAATATCAAGCCCTTATAAAAGAGATCAAGGAAATAAATAAAAAATCTGCTCCTATACTTGTTGGTACTGCATCAATAGAAAGTTCAGAGGAACTATCTAGTAGGCTGAAAAGAGAGGGTATAAGGCATCAAGTATTAAATGCTAAATATCATGAAAAGGAAGCAATGATTATTGCTGAAGCAGGAAGACCCGGGGCAATAACAATTGCCACTAATATGGCAGGTCGTGGAACAGATATAGTTCTAGGGGGAAAAAGGGAAGAGAAAGATTTAGACTGGGAGAATAATCATAAAAAGGTTTTAGATGCCGGTGGTTTACATGTAATTGGAACAGAGAGACATGAATCTAGAAGAATTGATAATCAGTTAAGGGGAAGATCAGGTAGACAAGGTGATCCAGGGTATTCAAAATTTTTTCTATCTCTTGATGATAATGTTTTAAGACTTTTTATAGATGAAAATAGAAAAAAGCTTTTTTCAAGATTAAGCGATGGAATGGATGATTCAAGTATTACGCATCCAATGCTAAATGGTGCAATTGCAAATGCACAAAGAAAGATTGAAGGAAGGAACTTTGAAGTAAGAAAACAAATATTAGAATACGATGATGTTTCTAATGATCAAAGATTAACCATATATAAATTAAGAGACTACTTTCTTGAAGACAATGATCCTGAAAAACTAATTTTTGAATATCTTGATAATATTTTAGAAAAGACTGCTGATCGGTTCTTGCCTGAAGATCAGAATTCAAATTGGAACTTTGATGATTTAGATAAAGCGCTATCACAATCTTTTGGCATAAGCCCTGATTTTAATTTTTTGAAAAGAGAAAGTTTGACATTTGGTAAAGTTATTGACTTCTTAAATGATTTCTACCAAAAACACTATTTTGAAAAATTTGAAAAACTAAAAGAAAGAAAAAAAGAACTTGAAAGGCAAATAGCTATTCAAGTTCTAGATTCTATATGGAAAAGACATTTGCAAAATATAGACTCACTAAGAAGCAATATTGGATTGAGAGCATATGCTCAAAGAAATCCAATAAATGAATTTAAGAAAGAATCTTTTCATCTTTTTGACTCTATGATCGAATCTTTTAAGGATGATGTTATAAAAATACTTTTTAATATTAAGATCCAAGCTATGAGTAAAGAAGAGTATGAACAGCAGCGGAGAAAAGAAAAAAGTTGATTCCAGATAAATGGATAAATATTTTTAATTCTGATCCTATTTTTCTTATTACAGGACATTTTACAAAAATATCCACTCTTAAAAATAAACTAAATCGTTCTCTAACTTATAGAAAAAAGGTTTTAGTGCTAAGAATTAGGAATAATTATATTGATGTTGATAAAGCCGTAAATATTGCTACAAAATTCTGTAAAAAAAATAATATACCTCTAATTTTAAATACTCCAAATAAATTTGATTTTAATGCTGATGGCTATCATCTAAGGGCTAAAGAGCTAGAATTGAAGGATATTCCAATTTCTAAAAAAATAATTGGTGCATCTTGTCATAACAGGGAAGAATTGTTGATGGCCAAAAAATTAGGTTGCGATTATGCTTTTTTATCTCCAGTGATCAGTAAAGGAGATAGTAAAGTGCTTGGATGGAAAAAATTTTTAAAATTAAAAAATGAGTTCTTATCACTAAGAATCATCCCTTTAGGAGGAATTAACGAATCAAATTCTATGCATAATTCCTATGCAGGTATTAGTCATTGGTGGAATCTTCAAAACCCTTAATTGATACCTCTTCATTAGCCCATCGTAAAAAATCTAAACTTTTACATCCCTTTGAGCAGAATGGCTTAAATTTAGAATTCACTTCAACAATTTTTTTACAATTTGGACAAACAAGATTAATTTTTTTCTTCATTTGCTTGTTTATCGTAAATCATGAAATAGAACTCTAATTTTCTCTTAAAAACTTCCATAGAATCATCATTTATTAATAGATCATTACTAAATGAGATTCTTTTATTTCTTTCCATTTGTGTTTTTATTATTTCTTTAGCTATCTTTTTAGTGCTTTTATCTCTGTTTGATATACGTTGAATTTGAATTTTTTCTGGGGCATCTATGACTAATACCCGATCAAATTTATTTTTAGAACTCCATAAAGGTGCACTATAAATAGCCCACTTGGATTTAATTTTACTAAATGCAACTAATATTTCTTGACGTATTAGGGGATGCATTAATTCTTCTAACCAATTTTTTTCTGACTCATCTTTAAAAGCAATTTCTCTCAGTTTGGCTCGATCTATATCGCCTTCATGAGTCAAAATTGATGGGCTGTATTTTTTTAATATGGCTTCATATCCAACTTGACCTTTTTTTTGAAGATCTCTAGAAATTTCATCTGCATCAACTATATCTATTCCCTTTTTAGCAAAAAAGTCCGTGGCTGTACTTTTTCCAGTAGCAATCCCTCCGGTTAAGCCTAAAGTAAACATAACTATATTCTACTGAATTATCGCTTGGTTTATCTGGTATAGAAATGCATTTCTATCAAAATAAATTTGAATGCCCATAGTATTTGGTAGGGTCATCGGAAAATTGACTTCTGTAAATAAATCTCCAGTGGAACTTATTACCCGATCCCCAGTTGTTAGCCATGGATAATAAAGACTATTTCGCACTATCACCATATCCTCTACAAAATCTATAATAATGTATTGTCCATCAAACCCTATTGCTGAATAAATTGGGTATGTCGGGAATATTTCTCCATCTGGTTGTGTAATTGGGTAAGAAAATGTCCAGAATTGCATTCCATATGAATAAGTTACATCTCTCTCTGTAGGAATGCTGTCTGAATATATAGATATAATTTTGCCAATATATTCATCTGAAACAATTTTTTCATCCCCCCACATGCCATGATTCAAAATAAGTTGGCCAAATTTTGCGAAGTCTCTAGATGTAGCATCTAGACAGCAATATGCAGTATAGTTATTGGACTTATCTCTCCACCAATAATTGTCAAAACCTATTTTGCTAAATAAGTTTACTTCAGCGAAAGTTTCAAGATCACTGCCTATAGCTCTTTCTAAAATTTCTCCAAGAACTTGTGTGTCACAGTTAACATACAAAAAATAGCCCTCTTCCCAAGTAAATTCACTTGTATACCATGGTTGAATTACTCCAACTTCTGCAATTTCTCTATTTATACATATCTCACTTAAATTAGGAAAGGGTGTTAAATCTCCACCACTTGAAGGGAATGAAGTGCATACTACTGGCAGTGGATTAGAGTAATCTGTATTATCTCGACATAATGGAACCAAACCACTTCTCATATCTAAAAGATCTTTTATTTTAATAGTTTGCCTCAAATCATTTTCCCATTCATAAATATAATTTGATGCAGGTTCTTCAATTGATTCGATGAAACCCTTATCTATAGCTATGCCAACAAGAATACTTATAAATGATTTTGCTACTGACCAAGAGCTGGTAAGACTATATTCATCTCTATAGTCATATTTTTCTATAATTTCTTCAGGAGTACCTCCATCAATTAGAGTCTGTTTTTCACCTTCAGCAATCCCCCTATATTCTTCGTAAACTATCCTTTCATTTCTAATAACTAATGCTGCTTGAGTAAAAGATCCATCTGAAAAACCATTACTGAATGCAGTTTCTAGAATTTCAGGATCCATACCTTCCTCAAGTGGATCAGAAGTTTCCCACTGCATTGATGTATATAAGGAATTGGTTTGTGGAATCGGCGTTATTATTATTTCATCATTATTTTCTTCATTAGTGTCACTGCATGAAATTATGAAGAGCGAAATTAAAATTGATGGTAGAAAATTATTTTGATATCTGGTTTTCATTTAACTAATTTTAAGTATATTCGATTTAGCAATAAAACGTCTTTTCTGTAGACCTAAGTGAGTGAAATATCTACAATAAAATGTACTTTAATTTAAAGGAGAGGATTTTAATGAAAATTATTGGGAATATTTTTGGATTAGCTTTGCTTGTATTTCTCGGATATGTAAGCATAGATTTTGACGCTAAAGAAGACGTTCCTATCAAACCAAAAACTCCGACATTCTCACAATTCATGACTTGCGAAATAGGTGAAAACTGGTCAAATGTGAATGTGATGATGGATGAGTGGAATGATATGGATGTGAGTGGTATGTCTTTTGCATTAGGACATCGTGTATACGAAGGTGGTGATGCAGCTGACAATGAAGTATTGTGGCAATTATTCTGGGATTCTAAGCAAAAGGCTGATGCATTTTGGAATGCTGGCCCAACTGAAGAATTTAAAGCTTGGGCAGATAGGCACAGATCTGTAATGCACTGTGATGGTGAAGGAAGAAGAAATTATGATGTTGACTTGCCAAGACCACAAGATAAACAAGGTGAATGGGATGGAGATACTGTATTAGTTTCTGTTGCATATCAATGCAAATTTACAACTACTGATGAAGATGGAGTAGTTTCAGTGATGGAAGACAAAGAGGAAGGTAAAAGACTAATGAGAGAGATGTATGGTGAGTTCATGGATTATGTTGATGAGCAAGATAAAAATGCTAGTTGGCATATTTGGTCTAAAGATGGAAAAAGAGGACCATATAACTTCGGTGTCTATACTCATAATGGTGAGAATCCAGAGCAATTTATGGAATATGATTTTTACTGGATGAATTATTATGAAACTGATGAAGAAGCTCGAGGAAGACTGGCTTCATGGCTTGAAACTGGAGGAGAATTGCAGGCAAAATTTGATGAATTTTCTACATGTGAAGAAAGTCTAATTTACTCAAATAGTTATGTAATATATCCTGATTTAATAAATTAGCAGTAATTCAATTTTTTTAAAAAGGCAGATATTTATCTGCCTTTTTTTTGGTTTTAAAATTACTCAAACTCCACACCTTGAGCTAGAGGTAAATCACCTCCATAATTAATTGTTGCTGTAGTTCTTCTCATATATGCTTTCCATGAATCAGAACCAGATTCTCTTCCTCCACCTGTATCTTTTTCACCGCCAAATGCCCCGCCAATTTCAGCACCACTTGTGCCAATATTAACATTTGCAATTCCACAGTCAGATCCCTCAGAGCTTAAAAAAAGTTCAGACTCTCTAACATCGTTTGTAAAAATTGAACTGCTTAGTCCTTGATCAACAGAATTCTGTAAATCTATTGCTTCTCTCAAATCATTGAATGGCATTACATAAAGAATTGGAGCAAAGGTCTCTTCATTCATTTCTTCTATATGTTCCGTAACTTCTACTAGTGCTGGCTTAACATAAGGCCCACCATCAATGTCTAATCTATCTCCACCACTAACTTCTAATGATTTATTTCTGCATGAGTTTAGTTTCTCTTGCATTTGTCGAAAACTATCTTCTGATATTAATGGTCCAATTTGTACATTTCTATCCATTGGATCACCAATTTTTAATCCATCAAAAGAGTATTTTAATTTTTCCACAACCATCTTATAAATATCTTTATGCACAAAAAGTCTTCGCAATGAAGTGCAACGTTGTCCAGTTGTTCCAGCTGCAGAGAATGTTATTGCTTTAATAGTTAATTCAAGATCGGCTGAAGCGCAAACTATGGCAGCATTATTACCTCCCAGCTCTAAGAGACTTCTACCTAATCTCTTAGCTACTATAGGAGCCAAAGCTCTACCCATGTCACAACTACCAGTTGCTGAAAATAGACTTATTCCTGTGTCCTTGGCAAGATCTGCAGCTGCTTCATTAGCACCATTTTTTATTAAAATAAGATCTTTATGCTCTTCAGCAACACCATCCCAAATCTCTTTAACTAATATTGCACATCCTTCACTATGAGGACTTGGTTTCCAAATTATGCTGTTACCACATACTGCTGCAAGACAAAAATTCCATCCAAAAACTGCCACTGGAAAATTAAACGCTGTTACACAACCAACAACACCCAGTGGTTGCCAGATTTCTTGTAATCTATGATTAGGTCTTTCACTTGGCATTGTTAATCCATAAAGTTGGCGACTTAAACCAGTAGCAAAATCGCACATGTCTATTACTTCTTGGACTTCACCTTCGCCTTCAGATATTATTTTTTTTGCTTCAATAGTAATTTGTTTAGCAACTTCAGTTTTACGTTTACGTAGTGCTTCTCCAAACTTTCTAATATATTCACCTCTCTGTGGAGCTGGCACTTTACGCCAATTTAAGAATGCTTCCTTAGATTGTTGTGTTAATTTATTCATTCAAAGACTTATCTCTTATAGCTCTAAACTCGCTATTTTCATACCAATTAGGATAATCACCTGAGTTGGCTAGATCGTCAATAAAGTTTGTAAAAATTATTAGATCTTGTTCAATACCACTCCAGTCCCAATCATCCCTGACCTCATCTGAAGGTTGGTGATAGTCATTATTGCTATAGTATTCTCCTAATTCTAAACCTTTTTCTTTGCCTCCCTCTATTAAGTCAACTCCTGGATCTGCGTAAATAACAGGTATACCTTTTTTAGCAAAGTTAATATGGTCAGATCTATAGAAATATCCTGCCTCAGGCTTTCTATCTGGAGCAAGATATTTTCCTTCCTCAAATGCATGTTTATCTAAAATGGTTTCTAATTCAGAAGCTCCATAACCTACAATAGTGATATCTTTTGCTTTCCCAATAGCTGGAAAAGCATCCAAATTTAAACCGCCAATAACTTTATTAAGTGCAAAGGGCGGATTTTCAGCAAAATATGCAGAGCCTAGTAAACCAGACTCTTCAGCTGTTAAACCAATAAAAACAATTGATCTTTTTGGTTTTCGTTTTGAAAATATCTCAGCCATATGCATTACAGCTGCTGTGCCAGTAGCATTATCAACTGCACCATTATAAATTTGGTCACCATCAATTGAAGTATCTTTTCCCATGTGATCCCAGTGAGCCATGATTAAAATATACTCATCTGGTATTTCGGAACCCTCAACGTAACCCACTACATTATGGGAATCAGAGACTTTCAAAGTATTAACCATATCAGAGCTTAATTTCATTCCCTCCATCAAAACCGGTTGAAAATCTTTTGATAAAGCTTTATTTTTCATTTCTTCATAACTAGTTCCCATTTCAGCAAATAACTGCTCTGCTAAGTCAAGAGTTATCCAGCCTTCTAATGCAGATCTCTCCATATTTTTATCATCAAAGGTCAAGTTCAATTGTTCGCCAGACCAACCATTTTCAACCACAGACCATGGATAAGAAGCTGGAGCTGTTTCATGAATAATTAAGACTGCAGTGGCTCCCTGTCTAGCTGCTTCTTCAAATTTATAAGTCCAACGGCCATAATAAGTCATGGCTTTGCCTTTGAAATCAGTACCTCTTAATTCAAAGCCAGGATCATTAATCAACATAACAACAGTTTTTCCTTTTACATCAACTTTATAATCATTCCAACCATACTCTGGAGCATTTACACCATAACCTACAAAAACTAAATCACTTTCATTAAAACTCACATTTTCTACTTGTCTAGTTGTCCCATAAACTACATCTTTTTTGTACTCGGCTTCTATGATTTCTCCATTTACACTTAAATTAAAACTTGATTGATTCTCATCTAAAGTAATTCCAGTTAAGTTAACTGGCATTAAATAAGAATTACCAAAGTTTTTTAAACCTAATGATTCGAAGTGGGTAGCAATATAATTTTTGGTTTTTACACCGCCTGGTGTGCCTGGAGCTCTACCTTCAAATTCATCTGAAGATAGTATGACTACGTGTTCTTTGTATTTTTCAAAGTCTGGCTCTGAGCTGCAACCTGAAAAAATAAGAATAGAAATAAGAATGATAGCTATATTTTTCATAGCGTAAATTATAAATCATTTTAAAGTTTAGTTTGAATTGTTGATAATTGTTAAGGGATGTCCCTGCTCAATTTCCATTGTAGTGATATTACCTTCTAAGTCGCCAATTTGTCTTAAAGATATAGAGAAATCGCCACTTGGATGCTCTGCAGCTATTAATTCAATATCTTTTTCATAATAACCATCCGTACTATCACCAGAAACTCTTTCGCTTTGTGATGAATCTAAATCCCAAGACTTAGTACCCCCTGAACCACCATCTGTTCGCGCAAGTAAGATTCTGGAGTTACCAAAAGGAGAAACAAATGTTACTCCAGATTCATCTTGCAGTCTCCATCTCAATCTAATAGTTTTTTGTGTATCACCAGAGTCAAATACTAAAGTATTATCTGTCACATTTTCAGAAATAATATCTAGCTCAGTGATTAATGGTCCAGTAGTATCCGAATCCTCAACATAGAGTAAATCAATAAACGTTGAAAAATCCCACAATCCATTTCCTCCTACAGCTTCAGGTAAAGTAATAGGTGCTACAGAAAAAGGCACTGCATCCATGTCTACAATTCTTTCTGTAAAGGGAGCTAAATAGAGACTATTTCTTAAAAGTATAATTTTTTCATCGAAGTTAATTGCTACCATTTGCCCATCTAAACCTCTCATTTGAAAATGATCATTAAAATACCAAAAACCAAGGCTGTAAATATCACTTCCATCTTCACTACCATATCCAGTGTATATCTGATCTAGATATTCAGTAGAAACAATAGATTGATTCTCATCAAGAAATAATTGTCCAAATACTAAATATTCAGACATAGTCATATCTACACCAGCATAACTAATATAATTACCTGTTGGATCCTTCCACCAAAATGCATCTATACCAAGAATAGAAAAAAGATTATCATCGGCAAATTCCTTAAGGTCTTGACCTGTGGCCCTTTCAATAATTTCTCCAAGAACTTGTGTATCACAGTTTAAATAACTAAAACTATCTTCTCCGCGTAATTGTCTATCTATACATGTAGTTGTTGCATCTTCTAATGAAATTAAATCTAAGATACTTGAGCCGCCAAATGATTCTAAACCAGATCTCATGTTCAGTAATTTTCTAATAGTAATATTAGCTCTATCATCATTTTGCCACTCACTTATAAAATCACTAGCAGACTGATCAAGGCTTTGTATGAACCCATCATCAATAGCTATTCCAATTAAAATACTTGTTACTGACTTTCCAACAGATTGAGATGTAACAAAATTAGTTTCATCTCTTACTACAAAATATGAACC
>CEOJ01020262.1_pt1 | contig 11717 bp, 10 predicted proteins | sample 530281 | NCBI WGS metagenome assembly CEOJ01 (sample SAMEA2619879, study PRJEB7988) | marine metagenome | isolation source: saline water (ENVO:00002010), including | reverse complement strand
AAGGTCGAATCTAATAGAGATGGAAAAACAGCATTTGCTGAATTCAACAGAGGTGTTCTTGAAATCGAAAATCAGCCAGAGGAAAGTTCCAGGAGAAGAGGAACAAAAGTGACATTTATTCCTGATGGATCAATTTTTAAAAATTTTAAATTTAGAAATGAATATATAGCTCGCATGTTGAAAAACTATGTTTACCTAAACCCAGGTTTAACAATAGTTTTTAACAATGAGAAGTTTCACAGTAAGGATGGGCTAAAGGATTTATTGGAAGATAGAATTAAAGATACTCAGATTTCATATCCTATCATCCATTTGAAGGGAAATGATATTGAGTTAGCAATTACTCATAGTAGAACACAGTACAGCGAGGAATACCATTCCTTTGTAAACGGTCAAAATACTACTCAAGGTGGTACACATCTTAGTTCATTTAGAGAAGCATTTGTAAAAACTATCAGAGATTTTTACGGAAAAAACTTTGACTCGTCTGATATTCGAAAATCTATTGTAGCTGCAATTTCCATAAAGGTGATGGAGCCTGTTTTTGAAAGCCAAACTAAAACCAAGCTTGGTTCTACTGAAATGGGAGGAGATTTACCTTCAGTTAGAGTTTATATTAATGATTTTTTAAAAAACAAACTAGATAATTTCTTGCATAAAAATAGTGATGTTGCTGATGCTCTGAATAAAAAAATACTTCAAGCTGAAAAAGAAAGAAAAGAACTTTCAGGTATCAGGAAATTAGCCAGAGAAAGAGCTAAAAAAGCTAGTCTACACAATAAAAAACTAAGGGATTGTAGAGTTCATTTAGGAGATTTAAAAAATGATAAAAGACTTGACACGACCTTATTTATAACAGAAGGTGATTCTGCATCTGGTAGTATTACCAAATCAAGAGACGTAAATACCCAGGCTGTATTTAGTCTTAGAGGTAAACCTCTAAACTCATATGGAATGTCTAAAAAAATTGTTTATGAAAATGAAGAGTTTAATTTACTTCAAGCTGCTTTGAACATTGAAGATTCAATTGAAAACCTTAGATATAATAATATTGTAATTGCTACTGACGCTGATGTTGATGGAATGCATATTCGTCTTTTATTAATTACATTTTTCTTACAATTCTTTCCTGAACTGATAAGAAGTGGGCACTTATTTATCCTGCAAACACCCTTATTTAGGGTTAGAAATAAAAAAGAGACGATATACTGCTACTCTGAAATTGAAAAGATTAAGGCTATAGAAAAACTTCAGCCTAAACCAGAAATAACAAGATTTAAAGGTTTGGGTGAGATTTCCCCAGATGAGTTTGGTCATTTTATTGGTAATAATATTAGGCTAGATCCAGTAATGTTAGATGAAGACAAAAGTATTGAAGAACTTTTGAGTTTTTATATGGGGAAAAATACCCCTGACAGACAATCCTTTATTATTGATAATTTAAAAGTTGAACTTGATATTATAGAATAAATGCAGGAAAATTTTGATAGTAATGAAGATTTGAATCATGGGGAGTCTATAACCCGTGTGACAGGAATGTATAAAGATTGGTTCCTTGATTATGCATCATATGTAATTCTTGAGAGGGCAGTACCGTCAGTTGAGGATGGTTTTAAGCCTGTGCAAAGAAGAATTATGCAATCTATGAAAGATCTTGATGATGGTCGTTATAATAAAGTTGCTAATATTGTTGGGCATACAATGCAATATCATCCACATGGTGATGCGAGTATCGCTGATGCTATGGTTCAAATTGGTCAAAAGGATTTGCTTATTGACACTCAAGGAAACTGGGGTAATATATTAACCGGCGATAGGGCTGCTGCTTCAAGATATATAGAAGCTAGGTTGTCAAAATTTGCTCTTGATGTAATTTTTAATCCAAAAGTTACAAATTGGCAGTCATCCTACGATGGAAGAAGAAAAGAGCCAATCAACTTACCTGTAAAGTTTCCTCTTTTATTAGCCCAAGGGGCAGAAGGTATTGCGGTTGGTTTATCCACTAAGATTTTGTCACATAATTTTAATGAATTGATTGACGCATCAATCAAATATCTCAAAAATAAGAGGTTTACATTATATCCGGATTTTATTACAGGTGGTATTGCAGATTTTACAAACTATAATGATGGAAAAAGAGGGGGTAAAATTCGAGTAAGAGCTAAAATAAAAATTATCGACAAATCTACTTTGTTAATCTCTGAATTACCTTACAGTACCACAACTACATCTTTAATTGATTCAATTATTAAAGCTAACGATAAGGGAAAAATTAAAATCAAAAAAATAGATGATAATACATCCTCCAAGGTTGAAATATTAGTTCACTTACCGTCCGGAATATCACCTGATAAAACAATTGATGCTTTATATGCATTTACTAATTGTGAGGTTTCAATTTCACCACTGTCATGCATAATTGAAAATAATAAACCTTGTTTTCTTGGTGTTTCTGAAATATTAATAAAATCTACAGATAATACTGTAGAGCTTTTAAAAAAAGAATTAGAGATACGTTTACAGGAGTTGGAAGATCAATGGCATAGCTTCTCGTTAGAAAGAATATTCATTGAAAATAAGATATATCGTGATATTGAAAAAGAAGAAAGTTGGGAGGGTGTTTTAAATGCTATAAAAGTCGGAATAAAGCCTTTTGTCAAAGTATTAAAAAGAGAAGTTTCAGATGATGATATCGCAAAATTAACTGAAATAAAAATTAAAAGAATATCAAAATTCGATATAGATAAGGCTAACGAAAAAATAGAAAACCTTGAAAATCAAATTAGTGAAGTTAAAATCAATTTAAGTAAAATTGTAGAGTTTGCAATAGCTTATTTTACAAGACTAAAAAAAGACTATTCATCTGGTAAACAAAGAAAAACAGAAATTAAAATATTTGATGATGTAGATGTAAGAAAAGTTGTTATACGTAATACAAAGCTATATGTTAACAGGGAAGAAGGATTTATTGGAACCTCGCTTAGAAGAGACGAGTATGTGTGTGATTGTAGTGATATTGACGATATAATTGTTTTTACTGAAAATTGTAATATGATGGTCACCAGGGTTGGTAGTAAAACCTTTATTGGAAAAAATATAATTCACGTTGCGGTTTTTAAGAAAAAAGATTTAAGAACCATTTATAATATGGTTTATAAAGATGGCGATAAGGGTTTTGGTTACATAAAAAGATTTGCAGTTTCTGGTATTACAAGGGATAAAATGTATAGTTTATCATCATCTAAAAAACCAAGTGTGGTAAAATATTTTTCAGCAAACCCTAATGGTGAAGCTGAAAAAGTTACAATTAATTTACGACAGAATTCGAAGTTAAAAAAGCTAAAATGGGATATAGATTTTAGTGATGTGCTAATTAAGGGTAGAGGTGCGAGAGGTAATATTTTAACTAAAAATACAATCAAAAGTATTGAATTAAAGGAAAAAGGTGTCTCCACGCTTAAACCAAGAAAGATTTGGTTTGATGAAACCGTTCAAAAATTAAATGTTGACAGTAGAGGGGAGTTGTTGGGTGAATTCAGGGGTGATGATAAAATATTAGTGGTTTCTCAAAAGGGTGTTTTAAAGATAATATCTCCTGAGTTAACCACCCATTTTGATGATGACATAATTGTATTAGAAAAGTGGTCACCTAAAAAACCTATTTCTGCTATATATTTTGACGGTAAAAAAGAAAAGTATTTTGCTAAAAGATTTTTAATAGAAAATAAAAATAAAGAGGAAATTTTCATCTCACCTAATAAAGGGTCTTTTCTTGAGTTGATATCTACTGATTGGAAACCAGTTTTTGAAATTGTTTTCAGTAAATTAAGAAATAAAGATCAAAGGCCTAATCAAAAGATTGTTTTTGAGGAGTTTATTTCAGTAAAGGGAATAAAAGCACAAGGCAATCAATTAACTCCTTATAAGGTAAAGCAGGTTAATATTCTTGAGCCGTTAGAGTTTATTCCGCCTATTGAAAAATCTACTAATGAAATAGAAGAAGTTGTTATTGAGGACGACGTGGATATTGACGAAAGTGAACCAAGTTCAAATCAGGCTACTTTATTCTGATAGCTTCTGCTTTTAGTTTTTTACTATTTCCTAGGTATGAATATTCATAGGTGTATGAAGAATCAGTTGTTTTAAGGATTTTAATCAGTATATTCTTCTTTTCATTTAAGCTTTTAGGGTTAATTGGTGATAATATCATTTCACAATCATTTACCCATCTAACATTACTAGAGTCAACCTTTCCTTCAAATTCTTCAATTTGTATTCCATTATAATTTCTTGAAAAGATTGATTTGTATGTTGTGCCATTTACTGTTGTTTCAGTGTAAAAATTCCCAATATGATAATCTTTACAATCCCTGTCTGGAGTGTCGCAACTTACAAACAACATAAGTAATAGGAGGGGGTTAATTTTTTTTGAAAGTACCATCTTTGTAAAGTATTATAACAGATTCAATTTCACTGCTTTTAGTCTTATTTTTTTTAGCAAGCTTCGCTTTTTTACCTGAAATTATCCAATTTAAATCAGTTTCAGGGTATCTTTCCTTGATTTTTAGAAAAAAATCTAAGCTTGGTTTATTTCTACCACTAAAAAAGTGTGCCAAGCTAGATCTTTGGATTCCAATTTCAGCAGCAAATGCAGATTTTGTTAATGATTTGCTTTCAATCAGTTTTTTAATACGCATGCTTATCGACATGTTTACAAATGTAAACAAAAAGAAATAAATATCTAGCTAATAAATGTAGAATTTTATTAAACCATAACATTAATTAAATGTGTATAAATTATTGATATTCAGTATTTTAAAATATTTTGACTATGATTTCTTTAATGTATCTAGGTAAATAAAGGTCAATATTTAATTAATTCTCAATTAAATTGTCTGTTTTATATAATCTTTATAAAATTTTGTCTGTTTTTTTATTAAAATAGTAAAGATGGTATTATATTTGTAACCCTTTTTAAACAATTAATAGTTATGTCTAAAATGAAATTAGATGAAATAGATCATCAAATTCTTGATATGTTAATCGAGAATACGCGTACACCCTTTACAGATATTGCAAAAAAACTCCTGATATCAGCTGGAACTGTTCATGTAAGGGTAAAAAAAATGGAAGACTATGGCTTAATTAAAGGTTCATCTCTAATTTTAGATTACGATAAACTTGGTTACACCTTTATTGCATATGTGGGTTTATATATTAGAGATACTTCGAAAATAAAGTTTATTATACAGAGAATAAATGAAATTCCTAATGTTACAGTTGCACACATCACAACAGGTAAGTTTAATATTTTTTGCAAAATAAGAGCTAAAGGAACAACTAATGCGAAGAATATAATCTTTAAGCTTGATGAAATCGAAGGTGTTTACAGAACTGAATCAATGATTTCTTTGGAAGAAAGTATAAATGATAAAAAGAGATTAATGCATTCGATTTTTAAAGATATGAGCTAGTTTCTATAAAATTTAAAAGCATCTTCAATTTCCATATCTGTTACAGACTGATCGATTAAAGGTTTACCCAGATTTTCTAATAACACAAACATAGGTTTGTCGTCACTATTTTTTTTATCATGTTTTAATAAACTTATGACCTGCGATATATCTGAATCACTAAATTTTATTAAGTCAAAATGCTTATTTATATGTGTTTTAATATCATCTGCTAGTTCATAATCAAACCCTGTTTTTAAAAAGGATAAATAAGTTTCTAAAATAATTCCAATTGCAATCGCTTCTCCATGTAATAACTCTCTATCAGTGCCTATGAGGTGTGATTCGATTGCGTGGCCTAGTGTATGACCATAATTTAAAAATTTTCTTATGTTAGATTCAAGAGGGTCAATATCTATAACACTAACCTTTGTAATAATAGATTGGTAAATCATTTGATGTGGTATATCATCAATTGAGTCCAACTTTTTAATCATATCAAATTCAGATTTTTTGCTAATTAAACTATGTTTTATCATTTCTGCATAACCTGCAGTTTTTTGTCTTTTATTGAGTGTGTAAAGGAACCTATAATCAACTAAAATAATTTTAGCAAATTCAAATACACCAATAATATTTTTTATTTCTCGATAGTCAATTCCTGTTTTTCCTCCAATACTTGCATCAACCATTCCTAGAAGTGTAGTGGGTACATTAACAAATTTTATACCTCTCATAAATGTTGATGCAACAAACCCACCTAAATCTGTAATCATGCCCCCACCAAGATTAATTATTAAATCGGATCTTTTAAATCTATTATCGATTAAAAATTTCCATATCTGAATTGATGTGTCAATATTTTTTGAGTATTCACCAGGTTTTACCGAACAATAGAATAATCTAGATTTAATCAGATTTGAAACTTCATCATTTCTAGAGGTTATTGAGGAAATAAAGATGTCAAGACAATTTTCCTTTGTATTATCATCGGTTAGAATTAATATTTTATTAAAATTATTATTCTTAATGTAATCGGTTAACTCCTGATAACCATCTTGGTTAAATAAAATTGAAAATTTGTCTTTTTTTATCGGGTTCATTATTAGAATATAACTTTCTCAAAATAAACTAATAAATTTAATATAGATATAATTCTTGTAAATTATATTTGAAAAAAAATCATTTGGAATTTAACAATACCGAAATAGCATTTAGTTATAAGTCAAATTACGAGCTTAGGAGAGCTTATTATTTATTTAAACTATTATCTCTAGGGTTTATATCTAAAGTTGGCAGAAAACTGCTTAAAATCCTTATCAATATAAATTTTCCGTTGGATTTATTAATTCTAAAAACAATTTATGCTCAATTTTGTGGAGGAAGAGATATTTATGAGTGTGAAGATGTAATTGACAATCTAAAAAAAAACAAAGTTTATTCTATACTAGATTACTCTATTGAGGGTTCGATTACAGAGAATGATTTTGAAAATTCTATGAATAAATGTTTAAATATCCTTTCGGAGTGTAAATCGAAGAATCTATCAAAATTTATTGTGTTTAAACCCTCTGCCGTAGGAAGATTTTCACTTTATAAAAAAGTTAGTTCAAAACTTGACCTTAGTGCTGAGGAAAAAAATGAATGGATTAGGGTAGAAAATAGATTCAACAAAATATGTTTAGAAGCTTCAAAAACAAATATAATGGTACTTGTTGATGCTGAGGAAAGTTGGATTCAAAATGCGATTGATGAATTGGTTTACAAAATGATGAAAACATACAATAAAAATAAAGCTATTGTATTTAATACTCTACAGGCTTACAGAAGGGATAGATTTGAATACTTGAATAAAATACATCATAATTCATCTGGGAAATTTAAAATAGGAGTTAAACTTGTCCGTGGTGCCTACATGGAAAAAGAAAGAAAAAGAGCTATTAGATATAACTATATGTCTCCGATATGTGATGATAAAACCCATACTGATAAAATATTTAATAATTCATTGGAGTATATTATTAAAAATATAGATGACTTCGGGTTGTTCATTGGCTCCCACAATGAAAAAAGCAACCTACTTTCAACCGAGCTATTAAAAAAATATAAAATTAAAACAGATGATGATAGAATTTGGTTTAGTCAATTATATGGAATGAGTGATAATATTAGTTTTTCACTTGCAAATAATGGCTATAATGTTGCAAAATACCTTCCTTTTGGTCCGGTTAAAGAAGTTATGCCATATCTCATGAGGAGACTAGACGAAAACTCATCCATTTCATTTCAAACTAACAGAGAACTAAAATTAATTGAAAAGGAAATCAGCAGAAGAAAACAGTAGTTACTTTTCTGAAATATTATAGTCATATATTTCCGCTATATTTTTACAATTTTTAATAATTACCCAAATTTTCTTCATATTATCTTCATCTTCAAAGTAATACTCTTTACAATCCTCCAAAGATGTGTTACTTTTTGAAAAATCAACTTTTCCTTGAGAAATAGTATTCATTATAACTAACGAATCCTTTTTTGAATTATGATTTTTGAAAATTATACTTTTCTTTAAAATATCTTTTTTAACTCTTGCATCAGGTAAATAACTACATGAGGTTCTTTTTCCACTTAGAAAAAACATTAGAAATAATAAACCAATAATAAATCCCCCTGAAAAGTATGTTAATCTATTTATAAAGTTCATATTAAGAAAATTATTTTAATGTGATTTCTCTTGTTTTTTCATTTATGAATTTAATATATATTTCTATATAGTTATCAACAATTTTACTCATTGCTATTTCTGGCCATTCTATAAAACAAACCGCTCCACTTTCCAAGTATTCTTCAAATCCTATTACGTCCAATTCTGTTAAAGATTTTATTCTGTACAGATCAAAGTGATTAATTAACCCATTCGAAATAAGATATTGATTAACAATTGAAAAAGTTGGACTAGTTATATTTTCTTTTACTCCAAGGTTTTTCAATATTGACTTTATAAGCGTGGTTTTTCCCGAACCCAATTCGCCTTTAAACAAAACAAGATTAACATCATTAATTTCATTAATTATTGATTTAGCAACGTCTTCAATTTCATCCAATGTAAATTTAATTTGATAAATCATGCTATTTAGGACTTAAAGTGATAAAAGGAATAATCATCTCCTCCATAGAAACCCCGCCATGCTGGTATGTATTTTTAAAATAGTTACTAAAATGATTATAATTGTTTGGATAAACCATATAAAAATCTTCTTTAGCGAATACAAAAGACGAATTTATTGAAGTTTTTGGAAGTAAAATATCATGTGGATTATTATAAATTAAATTATCTTTTTCACTACTGGTAAGGCTTCTCCCGGTCTTATATCTTAAATTTTGACTTGTGTTTCTATCACCAATTATTTTAGTAGGATTTTTAACATTTATTGTTCCATGATCTGTTGTAATTATTAATTTAAATCCTAGGCTAGCTGCATTTTTAATTATTTCAAATAATGGAGAATTAATAAACCAGCTATTTGTAAGAGACCTGTAGGCTTTGTCATTTGCCGCTAATTCTTTTATCATTTCCATTTCAGTTTTGGAATGAGAAAGCATATCCACAAAATTATAGACAATTGTTGTTAAGTTGTTTTGTAATGATTGTTTTAGGTTATTTGAAAGTTTTATGCCGTTTTTAATGTTAGTAATCTTATGATAACCATACTTTATATTGGTAAGCTTTAGTCTATTAAGATTATTTTCAAGAAGCTCAGATTCAAATAAATTTTTGCCACCTTCTTCATGATCATCCTTCCAATATTGCGGGAATTTATCCTTAATTTCTTTTGGCATTAAACCTGAAAAAAGAGAATTTCTTGCATACTGTGTAGCTGTGGGAAGAATACTAAAATACGGTACTTCTTTCTCCTTATTGTAGAATTCCAGAATAGATGGTTCAATTATCCTCCATTGATCATATCTTAAATTATCAATAACTATAAAAATTATCGGTTTTTGATCTAATTCCCTAATCAGAAATCTTTCTATTATTTGATTTGAAAGGGGAGGACTGTTTATTTCATTAACCCATGACTCATAATTTTTTTCAATAAATTTTGAAAAAAGTGAATTTGCTTCGGACTTTTGGTTATTTAAAATTTCAATCATTGTATCATCATCAATTTCTGACAACTTCAATTCCCAATCTATTAATTCTAGATAAAAATCAATCCATTCATTCCAAGAGCTGATATTCATCATATTAAATGATAGATTTCTAAATTGCTGTTGATATTCAGAAATATTAGAATCTTTAACCAATTCTTTATTTTTTAAATTCTTTTTGAGACTTAATAATATTTGATTAGGATTTACAGGTTTTATTAAATAGTCAGAAATTTCTCTTCCAATTGCTTCTTCCATTATATTCTCTTCCTCACTTTTCGTTATCATTATAACTTTTAAATTTCTGTCTATTTTTTTTATTTTTTTTAAAGTTTCAATCCCACTTAAACCTGGCATATTTTCATCTAAAAGGATAACCTCATACCTCTGATTGGAAATCTTATCTAATGCATCATTTCCATTTGTACAAGTGTCAACATGGTAATTTTTTTCGTTTAAAAAAATAATATGAGATTTTAGTAAATCAATCTGATCATCTACCCATAATATTTTTACCTTGCTCATGTTCTATAAATATTAGACATTAAAGTTAATTCATTAATAATTAACATTATGATAATAATAGGATAAATTAACAAAGCTTTAAACCTTATATATCTAGAAATTTCCTAATTTTGCCCTCTATGAAATTAACCATTGCTGAACTAGCAAAAATATTAAAAGGAGAGGTTATTGGTGACGGTGACATTTCCTTGGCTAATCTTGCAAAAATTGAAGAAGCTAAAAACGGAGATATTACATTTATATCTAACCCAAGATATTTACCTTGGCTATATAAAACTAGCGCTTCTGTTGTTATAATTGATAAAGCTTTGGAATATGACAATACAAAAATTAAAAATTTAATTATTGTTGATGACGCCTATTTATCATTTAATACGCTTCTAAACAGATTCTCAAAAAGTAAGTTAAGTCATTTCGGAATACACATTGATAGTAGAATACATGAATCTGTGCAATTAGGTAACAATGTCTCAGTTGGGCAATTTTCTGTTATTGGCCAAAATTGTACTATAGGAAATAATGTAATAATTCTGGACAATGTCTCTATTCAAGAAAATGTAACCATTGGTGATGATTGTGTTTTATACTCAGGTGCTAGAATATATGATGATACATTTATCGGAAATCAATGTATTTTTCACTCTAACTGTGTAATTGGATCTGACGGTTTTGGTTTTGCTCCAAATGAAGTAGGTGAATATATTAAAACTCCACAATTGGGAAATGTAAAGATTGGTAATAAAGTAGAAATTGGCTCTAATTCATCGATAGATAGAGCAACACTTGGATCAACTATAATTAGTGACGGAGTAAAAATTGATAATTTAGTTCAGATAGCACATAACGTTTGTATTGGAAAAAATACTGTGATTGCAGGTCAATGTGGTATTGCAGGTTCTACAAAAGTTGGTGAAAATTGTCAAATTGGAGGTCAGGTTGGAATAATTGGCCATCTTACTATAGGAAATAATGTTAGAATTAATGGTAAAACAGGTGTATTTAGTAACATAAAAGATAACGCAACATTGAGAGGAGCCCCAGCTATTGACGAAAGAACTTTTAACAGATCATACATACATTTCAGAAATCTTGAAAAAATTGTTAGTGATTTAAATGATTTAAAAAAATCTAATGATAACAACAACTAAATATAATCAAACTACTATATCAAAAAAGGTTTCACTGGATGGAGTAGGACTGCATACAGGAAAAGATGTTACATTAACTTTTTATCCTTCCGAGTCAAACACTGGATATGTCTTTAAAAGAATAGATCTAGAAGGTGAACCGATTGTAGAAGCTGATATAAATTATGTTACTAACACCGAAAGAGGAACATGTTTAAACAAAGATGATGTTACAATTCAAACATGTGAACATGTATTAGCTTCTCTCGTTGGATTGCAAATAGATAATGCACTGATTGAATTAAATGCTTCAGAACCTCCGATTATGGACGGATCTTCAAAATATTTTGTTGAGGCTCTAGAAAAAGCCGGAATTAAAGAGCTAAATGATAAAAGAAAAGAATTTGTTGTTAAAAATGTAATTTCTTTCAAAGACGAGGAGTCTGGAAGCGAGATTACC
>CEOJ01020350.1_pt1 | contig 11820 bp, 7 predicted proteins | sample 530281 | NCBI WGS metagenome assembly CEOJ01 (sample SAMEA2619879, study PRJEB7988) | marine metagenome | isolation source: saline water (ENVO:00002010), including | reverse complement strand
CGTGTTGACACTGCAACTGGTGATCTGGAAATCTATGGTGGTGACTTTAATATCTTCGGACCTGATGGCACCACACCACGTCTTCAGTTTAACAACTCTTCAGGTGACTTTACTACCTATGGTTCGTTCTCTGCTCTAGGAACAGGAACATCAACATTCGGTGGTAGCATTGTTGCTGGTGGTGATCTGACTCTCAATGGTGGTGATCTAACAGTCAACTCTGGTGGCAATAAGATCTTCTCGGTTGAGAATGATGGTGCTGTCAATATCGCTGGCATTAGCAACTACTTCTCACAAACTGGTGGACGTAAGTGGGAGTACAGCGATAACTTTGTAGTTGAGGCAGAAGCAAACGTTAACTACTTCCTCAACGTTTCTCAAAATACCGTTGTTAAACTACCTACAAACGCTCTAATCGGTGACATGATTCGCATCGTGGACATCGGTGGTCTTCTAACTTACAATCTCTCGCTGATTGTAAGAGCACCATCTACGATCAGAGTACAAAACGCAACTGACAACACAGGAACCACTCTATTGACAGGCAATACTGCTGACCTAAATGGTTATGATGGTGGTGAACTAGTTGTTCAAACACCTAACGCTGGATTCGCACTAGTATTTGCTGGTACATCTACTCCAGACGGCGGCACTGCAGTTCCAACAGGAAAAGACGGATGGTTCTTAATCGAGGTCTGATTTAATGTTTTATCAGGAAGCAAAAACAGCAAGATCGGCGGTGGTTGGCACCATCATGCCGTGGACGGGGGGATTGACTAACATCCCTCCTGGATGGATTCTATGTGATGGCGGTGTTGTAGATGCCGCAGATTATCCATTGCTTACACAAGCTATTGGTAATACATATGATACTTTGGGGGGATCTATTACAGGAAACTTTCCAAGCTATACTGGAACAATCAAGTTACCTGACTTGAATGAAAAAGCATTGATGGACATTGAAGCGGGTTACTTCGCTCCTGTTGCAAATGGTGGTACTGGTAGAGATGCAGACATAGATTCTGATGCTCTCACTCTTATCTCACCAATTATTGGAGATAATGAAGATAATGGTATTACAACTGCTTTTACTGATGTTACTATTGACGTTTTGTTTAATATAAACGCTGGTGATAGAACTGGGTATCAAGGAAAGATCACGGGCAATACAAAAGAAGATGGAGAAGGTGTTGCAACGGTTTACATCGGTCCTAGAAAATTAGGAAGAAAGCACGTTAAGAGACACAATCACCCAGGAACATATGCAACATTGGATGTTCAAAACCAGCAGAAACCTGGTAGAGGTGTTGCTGGATATGAAAATATTCGTTATACTTTGTATCACTCTCACGTTGATAATGAGGGCGGTGGTGATCAAGGTGATACCTACTACTTTGGTTGGTCTGATGATAATGCTGGCGATGGTAGTGCAAGTACAGTTACTTCTGCTCCTGGTATTGCGATTGGTAATGCAACTGGATCTACGATTCCTTCTGGTCAAGAAGTTGATTATACAATGACTTGGCCAGAAGCAGGTGAAACTATACCAACAGGATTTGGTGGTGGAACGGGTGGTGTCGTTTTGGCACACGTTCAATCAGAGAACCCTCCAGTTAACTTGAAACCTAAAAAATGTTTATCATCTCCTATCTCATCTCAATTTGCCGTAACTAATTTGAGACCTGAAGGAGCATTTCTAGATCAAAATAGAGCAGTTCCAGCAGCTGCTAGAGGTGGTAGTTTGAATATTCCTCAAGGATTTACAAATTACTATGATGATAACAACCAAAACGAATCACAACTTCGTGATACACTGATGAGTCATATCGGACTCAATTTTACAAACACTGATCCTGGTGGTGATTTCATTGAAGCTCATGACCACGGGGAATTTGATGTTGAATTTGATTCATCTGGTTTGAGACCGTTGAGTAGCATTGTATGTGATGTTAACCTTCCAGCAACAGTCAATGTAGATAATACACAGAATGAAAAAGCATTGCAAATTGACGTGAACATCGCACAACCAACTCTTTCTTGCATATACATCATCAGGGCATACTAAAATGGGAAAGTCTATATCTACTAATTACGCCAGACAGAAATCTCACTGGGGTGGTGTTCCTGGAACTATTCAGATTCATACTGTTCCTGGTATGGGCTTTAATAATGATCCTACGACTGCGGTATTTAAAGACAACTTACCTGGTGGTTTTTTGAGATGTAATGGTGCTATTTTAAATGCAAAAGATTATCTGTTATTGTCTAAAATTTTAGGTGTAGGCACTGAATGTAGATTTGCAAAACCAAATTCTATTCTGCGGGATCCTGATCCTGAAACAGGAGATCTTGGAACATTTCAGTTACCTGATCTAGGATCTAAAGTTATCATCGGTGGTAGAGGGTCTGGTGAATATCGTGAGACATTCATGACTAATAAACCCAATCAAAATAAAGTTGGAGTTGAAGTTCAGGCAAATACACCACTTGGTGAAAGATTGTTTACAAACTATGTCTCCAATACTGGAGATGGTATGAAAGTTACAGCACAATCAAGTATTGATTTTAGAGGTAACCTAAAGTATAACATGCCTAGAAATGTTGAGCCTACTATCATTTCGATTGAACAGTTCCAAGCACACCAACATGACGCTGATTTGCGTGTTTTGAATACTACAGCATCAGCTTATCGTGTTGATGGTGATGGACTTACTGGTGATGCCGATTCGGCGTTTGATGCAAACGTAGAAGCACAAAACCTTCTAGATGAAATTCAACCAAATGTGCAAAGAGGTTCGCCTCAACATGATCATAGAATTTCAAAACCTTTTACTTACAACAATAACTTCTCTTATTCATTCCCAGCTACGAATATACCGTTGGACGACATGGAATCATACATCGATGTTGATACCACTAACTTGGATGTTTTGAATCAAGTTGTAACTCCGTTCATCATGGTACACTATATCATCAAGTTCTGATATGGCTACTTTTAATAATACCTTTACTTACAGCACTAGTCTTGTATTGCGTTCAGATGTAAAGCAAGTTAATTATATTACTGTTGCTGGTGGTGGAGGTGGCGCTCGTCCCAATGCTGGTTTTGGTAGATCTCCTAATAATGGTCAAGATACTAGACTGAACACCACAGGATTATGGTCGCAGGGTGGTAGACATGGAAATCTAAATTCTGGTGGTTCTGGTGGATATGGAAACTACCGTTATGGTAGAAATGGTCGTATTAACTATTCTGGTGGTCAATATGAGCGTGCTGCATCTGGTTATGGAAATAGTGGATCTGGTGGTGCGGGACAGTGGAGAGCGCCTAGTTTAACTGGAGGTGGCGGAGGTGGTGGTGCCTCGCGCTCAACATATTATCGAGGACAGAGTGGTGCTATTGGCGGTCAAAGAGTATATTGGACGATCGGGCAAGGTGGCACACAAGGTGGTAATGGATCTCGAAGAAGGGGTGACAATGGAGCAATCTATATTACTCAAACTACTTATGACCGACCCTCTGCTAGTATAAGTGCGAGTCCAACATCTATTATTCTGGGTAATTCCACTACATTATCATGGAGTACAGGTGGAGATGTTGATTCAGTTACCATTACTGATCTTGGAAATGTGAGCACGAGTGGATCAGTCAATCTTTCTCCTGGATCAACGACTACTTATACAGTTCGGGCAAATAATCCAGCATATTCAACAACGGATTCTGTCACAGTTACTGTATTAATTCCACCAGTAGTTACTATGAGTTTTGACAATTCTACTATTGTTTTAGGAGAGAGTGCTACTTTGTCATGGACTGTGTTTGGTGATGCTAATCAAATGACTATTGATAACGGAATTGGAAGCACCAGCCTTGCTGGTAGTCAAGTAGTTACACCAACATCAACTATAGTTTATACAGGAACTGCTACTGGACCAGGTGGAACTGGTAGTGATACTGCGGTTCTTACTGTATTGCCGCCACCGACATTAGAAGTTGCTGGTCCGATTGGTGTTGACTATGGAGATGTGATAACTTTTAGTATAACTGGAACAAACATACCAGGTGGTGTTAGTTATGTCTATTCGCAGGTTAATACTGACGGTAGTACAGAATCCGTGACAACTCCAGTAACAATCCCAGGTAGCACTGGAGATTTGGTTAATATTTCTGATTTTGAATTTACTCCTGTATATGATAACTTTGGACCATCGTCGGTGACAATTACTTTCACTGCCAATGGATATGGTGGACTGCTAGCACAAGATGTCGAAGTTATTCCTATCACTATTGACCAGACTCCTAACGCTATTGATATTCCCTCAACTGAAGATAAGTTAAGAGATGAAGAACCTGTTATCACACCTAACGTTGAGGTTACATCCGAACAGATTGTAGTTGAGGATATTGACATCCCTGTTGAGATTAAGTCTGACTATCCTATTCAAGTTGAGATCGAGAATAGTGATGTCTGGTATGATGTGAGGGAGATCTGATGCCACAAGTTAGTATTTCATGGGCTAGAAACGCAGGCGATAGTAACTACCTATATGGTATGCCTGGTGGAACCATTGGTCCCAATGGTGGCAGTAGAACTGCAAATGTTAATTGGAATCAGGTATTTAATCTATCTGCCAGTGGTAGTGGTCCTGGTAGCGTAGCGTTGAGAAGACTGAATAGTCAGACTTTAGGTTTGGATGATAGGCAGGGAGCTGGTGCTGATGGTGACTTCAATGACATGCTTGTATATGTTAATGGTGGATCATTTATTAGTGATACTCAATATCGAGCTCCTTCTGCTGTTTATGGATGTACTAATCCAAACGCAATCAACTATAACGGTAATGCAGATCTTGATGATGGTAGTTGTATAGTTGTAAATCCAGTGCTAAATCTTGATGCTAGTCCCAATCCAATTATCAAGGGACAGAGCACTACACTATCTTGGTCTACTAGTGATTCGGAGTATATACAAGAATCTAAAATCGAACCAGCACCTGGTCTCGTGAATACATCTGGAAGTGCTGTCGTCTCACCAATCGAGACAACAACATATACTTTTACTGTTAGGTGGGCGAATGGAAATAGACAAATCAGTCGTACAGTCACAGTATATGTACCACCAGATATTACGGTATCATTGGACAATAATCCGATTCTTCTTGGAGAGTCAACCACATTAAGATGGAGCACTAGTGGCGATGCTTCTACCATGACTATTACTCCTGGTATTGGTGCATCTAATTTGTCTGGTGCTCAAACAGTAACACCAACACAAGACACTACCTATACTCTTACTGCTACTGGACCTGGTGGTACAGATACTCAACAGATTACTTTAACTGTTATTCAACCACCAGAACTAGATTTGACTGGTCCTCTTGCGATACCTTATGGTCAATCTACTATTGATTTTTCATACGAGGCAGTAAATGCATTGAGTATAGATGTATCAATAATACAGAGAGATCTAGACAACAGTGATGATTTCTTCACTGATACTGCTACAACTGATGGTAGTGTATACACATATACACCAACGTGGGGCAATAGAGGACCACAATCAATTCTGGTCACAATGACTGCTAATGGGCAAGGTGGATTACAAACAATAAGACAGGTTAGTGTTCCTGTTAACATTGACCAGACTCCAGATGCTATTGATATTCCATCAACAGAAGATAAATTACGTGACGAAGAACCAGTTATTACGCCTGATGTTGAGGTAATTAGTGAACAAATTGTAATTGAGGATATAGATATTCCTGTAGAGGTAAAATCTGATTACCCAATTCAGGTCGAGATCGATAATTCTAATGTTTGGTATAACGTACAAGAACTATGAGTACAGTAAGTTTCAGTAGATTTAGTCCTGGTTCGGTAACATGGACAGTGCCAGCAGGTGCCACTAATGTTACTTTTACTGTTGCCGCTGCTAGTGGTGGCGGATCTAAATCGCCTTCTAATGGCAGTCTATGGAACCATAGTAGAGGTGGATTCGGTAGAGCTGGTAACTTCACTATTGCACCAAGAAATTCTGCATATAATCTAACGTTCTATCTTGGGTCTCAAGGTGGTAATGGAGTAGGACCCCAGAATCCTGGTGGATCTGGCGGTGGATCTCCTATAGCTGGTGGTGGTAGTGGACATAGATCTGGTGGTGGCGGTGGTGGTGCTTCTGCCGTGTATGATAGTCTTGCTGGTAGATATATTGCTTGGGTAGGTGGTGGCGGCGGCGCTGGTAGATTTGGTCAGGACACTGGTATCAGTGGGTATTACACTGCTGGTCGTGGTATTGGTGGTGGTGGAACTAGCAGTAACCCTAATTGGAGAACTGGTGGTAGTGCTCCTGCTGGTCATCGTGGTGGAGGTGGTGGAGGATCCACTAGCGGTGGTGCTGGAGGTTTAGGAGGAGCTAGCACAACAAATGGATATGGTGGTATTGGTGGTAACTCTGGTTGGTGGAACAATGGAGATATTGGATGGATTACTAACAGTGGTTATGGAAACTTTGGTAACGGATATGGGGTTCTTTCGTACTCTTTACCACCGCCATCGATCGATGTGTTTACTGCTACCCCCAGCACATTAATCCAAGGTAATACTTTTGTGTTGAATTGGAGTGTATCTGGTCCAACAAATTCAATTAGTATTAGTAATGGAATTGGAAATGTAAGCACATCAGGGAGTGTTACGCTAACTGCAACAGAGGATCGTACTTATACAATAACTGCTACTGGAACAGGTGGAACAGATGCAGAGAGTGTTGTTGTTGATGTTAAGATACCACCAGAAATTACTTTCACCGTTGATAAACCTCAACTAGTTGGTGGAGATACTGCTACTCTAACGTGGAGCGTGACTGGTGATGCTGATACAATGAGCATCAATCCTGGTATTGGCAGCACTCTTCTTTCTGGTACTCAAATAATTACACCAACACAAGATACTACATATACTGCTGTTGCCAGTGGTCTTGGTGGCACAGCTACTGAACAGATTACTGTTGAAGTTGTATATCCACCCGAAGTTCAGTTGACTGGACCACTATCTACTGACTATGGTAATGATATAACTTTGACGTATAATGCAGACAACGCTGTTACTTCACTGCAAATATTGAGAAAATATGTCAGTCAGGGAAATGTTGAACCAAACTGGACATTAGTGGAAAATTTACCGACAGGTCAAAATACATCTGGAACTTACTTATTCTCTCCAGATTATGATAATTTTGGACCAGATGTTGTTCAGTTCCAGTTATATGCCGTTGGTGAAGCAGGATTAACCGATACTGCTACTTTTGATGCATTCATTAATATTGACAGAACACCTGATGCTATTGATATTCCTGCATCTGAAGACAAATTGCGTGATGAAGAACCAGTTATCACTCCTGATGCGGTGGTAACATCAGAACAAATTGTGGTTAATGATATTGATGTTCCTGTTGAGATCAAAGCAGATCAACCTATTCAGGTTGAGATAGATGATAGCGGTACATTTCAGGATATTAGGGAGATTTAATCATGGGCGCAATGGGCAACCTGCACACCTTCGATTCGTTTTTCTATCCTTATGCCAATGGTCGAGGTGGTGATAGTTTTTACACCTCAAATCCTGGTGGAGAGAGCTTGGGTGCATACAACTTTGTTGCTAGTAATGTGTGGAAACTGTTCATGTCTGCTAGCGTCCCAGGTATCCCATATGGTCAATCGGTAGGAGTTATCTACAGATTTTATAGCGACTCGATTGTAGATCACTTATTTAAGTTTGGATCTAATGTTCCTAGCAGTGCTTATGTATTGGAAGGTGGTATTGGAGTTGCGTATACACAGAACGGATCTTATCGTCAACCAGTCTATAGATTTTATAATCCCAGCACTGGTGACCACAAGTATAAAACGAGCAGTAATACACCTAGTGGATATATCTATGAAGGTATTGCATGGTACTCTCCAATTCCTGTCTATGGATGCAAAGATCCTAGTGCTACCAACTATAATCCATGGGCAAATCAACCAAGCACTGGGTGTAACTATGTTGTCTATGGGTGTACTGATCCCAATGCTAGTAACTACAATTCTAGTGCTACAAATAATGATGGTAGTTGTCAATACCCAACTCCAACTGTTCAGTTGAGTTTGAGTCCTAGTTCAATCATTCAGGGGCAGAATGCATCACTATCGTGGAGTACATTTAATTCTACATCACAGTCAATTACAAATATTGGTACAGTTGCTAGTTCTGGTAGTATTAATGTATCTCCTAGTTCTACAACAACATATACACTCACTGGAAACTATTATGGATATAGATCTGCGAGTGTAAGCAGGACTCTCACAGTATATGAACCACCAAGTATTACATTTACTGTGGATGATTCAGAAATTGTTAGTGGTGCTCAAACAACACTACGCTGGAGTGTATCTGGCAGTGTGAGTACAGTTACCATCAGTCCTGGAATTGGTTCTACAAATATAGTTTCTCTATCTAATATTTCTCCAACATCTACCACTACATACACTCTGTCTGCAGACGGTCCTGGTGGATCTGCTAGTGCAACAGTTACTGTCACTGTAATAGATCCACCAGAAGTCGAACTTGCTGGTCCTTTAGCAGTCAATTACGGAGACAATGTGATTCTCTCTCATGAGATGGTAAAAGCAACAACAACTTATGAATTGCAGATAACAGAAACCGATCTCGATGGTGTTACTAGCGCACCATCTGTAAGTCCTGTTAATCTCGGACCAGGAAATACTGCAAATGGTTCTTACACTCACATGGTTACATATCATGATAGAGGACCAGCACAAATTAGATACGATCTCTTTGGTGTTGGGCAAGCTGGTTTGAACGACACATCAACTGTCATTGTTCCTGTTAACATAGATCAGACTCCTAACGCTATTGACATTCCTTCGTCGGAGGATAAACTACGAGATGAAGAACCAGTTATTACTCCTGATGTGGAGGTAACGACGGAACAAATTTTAATTGAAGATATAGATATTCCTGTTGAGATCAAAGCAAGTCAACCCATTCAGGTTGAAATAGAAAATGATGCTAACTTTAGAGATGTGAGGGAGATCTAATGCCATATCGTAATAGTCGATATTTTAGATACGGTAATCCATCTAGTTGCGTTACTGATAATCATTGGTGGCCAGGAGGTGGCGGAGATTCTAATGATAGTGTTCGTAACAGTGTTACAAGTGCGTATATGTCATTATTTGGCAGATATGGTGAATTGGGTGGTGTGGAAGGATATGTGGGTACATGGGTTTATGGTAATGGACCAGCTTTATATGGATCCATTTACAACATGGTTAGAAATGGTGGTGTGAGTAGTGGTGAATTAGCCGCTGTTAATACTTTTGGTAGACATACTAATATGTCAACAGCGCCATGTCCGCCACCTCCTGTCTATGGATGCACTGATCCAAATGCTGCAAATTACAATTCAAGCGCCACAGTTGATAATGGAACATGTTATTACAATCCGCCACTCGTAAGTATATCTGCTAATCCAAATCCGATCATAAGTCCTGGATCAACAACAATTACTTGGTCTGTCTCTCGTTCATATTATCAGACACTTACTGGTTTTGGTTCAGTTGCATCGTCTGGTAGTGCTACAGTAACTCCTAGTGACGACACAGTTTATACACTGACAGCATATGGATATGGCAGTACATCAGCATCTAATTCTACTACAGTGGTGGTATATATTCCTCCTGAAGTAACACTGACCGTAGACAATACTACTATTGTTCTCGGAGAAAGTACAGTATTGAGATGGAGCACTAGTGGTGATGCTTCTACTATGACTATTAATCCAGTCCCAGGTATTACAAACTTGAGTAGTTTTTATACAATTACTCCTACTGTAGATACAGTGTATACAGCTACTGCTAATGGACCTGGTGGAACTGATAGTGATCAAATTACTGTCACTGTATTACAACCACCAACAGTTAGTATTAGCGGACCTCTTTCGGTAAGTTATGGAGGTGATGTTGAACTGTCTCATGAACAGACAAATGCAACAGTATCATATACTCTCACTGCTACTGAATATGATTTGGATAATGAAACAAATGAGAGAGTTATTGACTTGGGGGCGAGTGCATCTGCTAATACAACATACACAGATACTATTACTTACCACAATAGAGGACCAGCAAGAATTGTCTATACATTGACTGGAGAATCCCAAGGTGGTTTGCAAGATATAGAACAAGCGGTAGTGTTTGTTGTTATTGACCAGACTCCCGATGCTATTGATATCCCAGCATCAGAAGATAAACTACGAGATGAAGAACCAGTCATTACACCTGATATTGAGGTGGTTAGTGAACAACTGGTTGTTGATGACATTGATATCCCTGTTGAGGTTACAGCTAGTCAACCTATTCAGATCAGTATTGACAACGGACCATACCAAGATGTCCGACAGAACTCATAAATACTACAGAAATCGTGACCATCGCCTGCGTTAAATGACCTTTTCGTTCGGAACTACACCAGTATATGTAAGCGAAGGGCAAACTATTCGCCTGAAGTTTAAAGCACCTTCGGCGTGGGATACAACACAGAGCGTAACGGTTCAGATTGGTGATCAGCAAACAATCTGGTATATCTCTACAGTCCCAGAAGACTTTGCTCCTGATCCATTCCCATTTACACCGATAGATGATGCAACACCAGACGTTATGTACGTCTATGGTGATGGTACTAGAGCACAAGAAGATATTATTGAGGTTGCTGGTCTAACACCTGGATCATCTGCGAGTGTTTCTTTAGTCTCATCTTATCTTGGAACTAATGTTGATGACTATGCTGTTCGTATTCAGTTAGTACACCAAGGTGAAGCAGACTTTGGTAACTGGGTTATTCCAACTAGTAACATCTTCGTACAAAATGGTGACAGACTCCAGTTAAGACTGAAGTCTAATGATGCTGGTGGTCTAAACAGAACTGCTGACCTGACTATTGGTGCTAGAACAGAGAGATGGACTATTACATCAGCGGTTCAACCACCCAACATTCCAGAACCATTTCCTGACTTTGATGAAATTACTGGTGCTCCAGTTGATGCAGATGTTTATAGTGAGATCTTAAGAGTCACGGGTCTAAATGCACAGGCAGTGGTCAATACTGATAATGGTGCGAGAATTGGTATCTCTGCTAGTAATGCTTTCGTCGTGAATGACCAGGGGTATAGTGTTCTAGATGGTGTTACTTTTGTCGATTCTAGCACTAATCCAACCATTCAAAATGGTGAGTATCTACAGTTAGTATTAACCACACCAGTAACATCAACAACTACAGTTACAAACTTGTTGAGCATTGGTGATGCTGTCGGTGGATCTAGTTGGGGTGTTACTACTGGTAGTTTCCCATCAACTACACCACAATCATTTGTATTTACAGATGAACCAAGTGCATTAGAAGATGCACTAATTGGATCTGATGTGAAACCAGTTGGTGGAATCACTGGACTGGGTGCTGGTGTATCTGTACCTGTAACACTAGTATCTACAGATGGTACGGAACCAAAAGTTAAAATCTACTATGATGATGGTAGTGAGAGTTCAATCGGAATCTTCCCTACAGATGTAAGCAACGGAGATAGTATTCAGATCTATAACAGATCTAGTGCTACATTCAGTGGTACAGTACAAACTACGATTAAAGTTGGTACACTGCAGATTCCTACGTGGTCTATCGTTACAAACTCTGGTCCTGATACTGAAGCTGATTTCACAGCACCAGCAAGTCTTACAAACAAAGCACCTAACAGACAGTATGTTAGT
>CEOJ01075627.1_pt1 | contig 11831 bp, 25 predicted proteins | sample 530281 | NCBI WGS metagenome assembly CEOJ01 (sample SAMEA2619879, study PRJEB7988) | marine metagenome | isolation source: saline water (ENVO:00002010), including | reverse complement strand
TTCCTTGGTAAGATTACTAACTGGAGCACATTTGGATGTGCTGACAAGCAGATTGTTACTGTGCATCGTTCCGATGGTAGTGGCACCACCAAAGGATTCACCAACTCCTTGTCTGCTTTCTCTCCCGAGTGGAAGAAGACTGTAGGAACTGGTAAATCAGTTCGATGGCCTGTAGGTGTTGGTGGCAAAGGTAACAGTGGTGTTGCTGGTACTATCAAGAACACTGAAGGTGCTATTGGTTATCTGAACTATGGTTACGTGAACGGTGGTAAGTTCCAACAGGTTGCTCTGCAGAACAAGGCAGGAAACTTTGTAAAGGCAAATGCAGAAACTTCTGCTGCTGGACTTGCAAAAATTGTTCTGGACGATAAACTTCGTGGGGCAGATCCTAATCCTGCAGGTGCAAATGCTTACCCAATTGTATCTCTGACTTGGATTCTTGCTTATCCTGAATCTAAAACTGGAGTCAAGGAAACTCTTCGTTATATGTTGAGTGAGAAGTCGCAAGGTATTTCAGATTCTCTGGGATATGTACCTCTTCCAGAGTCTCTTCGACAGAAAGCACTTGCTGCTGTTGACACTATCAAGTGATGTCTTTATAGTAGGGGACTACGGTCCCCTTTTTTAATGAGTAACGTACAGTTCAAAAAACATCGAGTCTTTAGGGAGACTGACTCTGTTATTTTCTACGACATTTCTGTAGAGAATTCAAATGCATCGGACCTGGTAGTGCATACTGGACCTGCAATCTCCCCTCCTAATGATATTGTTGGTGCAAAACAATTTTATATTCATCGTCACCAGACTGATAACAATCGTGTTCTTTCTGGTGTCCGTACCTTTGAGTTGATTAATCCTGAGTGGAAGTATCCATATCACATTGTTCACCTTAATCGGTCCTCTGGTGCCCTTGTAATCCCAACCAACACATATCATCGTTCTATTTCTGGTGAAGATGGTTCAATTGTCATTAACCAGGCAATTAGAGACGATGAATTTAATGCTGATACTGAGTTTATTCCTGTATCTACAGCACAAAATAAACAAATATATGATATCTTATCTCATGAAAAGCCAGTGATTCATAACATTGGTGAGTAATGGGTATAATTTACTACAGAGCACCCCTTGACAGGGGTGCTTTTTTTATATATACTATGTAAAGAATTATTACAGGAGGTAACATGACCGTAACAACCAACGAATATGGACAAAATAATCTCTTTGCCAAAGAGCCCCAAATGGTGGTAGAATCCTATAACCGCAAGGGACTGTATTCTCCCCAGCAGTTTGCCGAGGTCTATAATGGACGTTGGGCAATGATGGGTATCATCAGTGGCTTGATTTCATATGCAGCAACTGGTAAACTGTTCTTTGGTATTTTTTGAATTTTTGTAAAGTAAACTATGGCTTTTAACATCACTCTTCGTCAACCTGATGGTACTGAAACCGTTATTCCTTGTGAAGACGACCAGTACATCCTTGATGCTGCTGATGAAGCAGGAATTGACCTGAACTATTCTTGTCGTGCAGGTGCATGTTCCTCTTGTGCAGGTAAGATTGTCTCAGGTACTGTTGACCAGTCTGACCAATCTTTCCTTGATGACGACCAGATTGATGCAGGTTTCGTTCTGACCTGTGTTGCATACCCTACTTCTGATTGTGTTATCGAGACCGAAAAGGAGGAAGAACTTTACTGATGAATAAGTTCTATCTTTTTTCAAAAGAATCTTGTGGTCCATGTATGCTAGTAGATAAGTACATGGTAGCAATCAAGGATGAACGCACTTCTCTTTTGGAGAAAGTTGACCTTGAAGATGTAAGTACTACACCCATCCCACAAGAAAATCTCGACCTTGCAAAGAAGTATGGTGTAACTGCAACTCCTGTTCTTGTTATTGTAGATGAGAATGGTGAAAAGTTAGAAGAGTTTACTGGTGGTATGGGTATCACTCAAAATATTCGTAGGATGTTTGATAAGTATGCCTGACCCTGATGCACTTTGGAAGGATATCCAGAAACTCGACGACATGTACGAAGAGTTGATGTGGCATCCTGATGATGAATTACAATTCACTCATGATGGAGTGAAGATTATTATCACAAACAAAACCTTAGAGGATAAACAACGATGAAAGACTTCTTTAACGAAAAAGCAGAAAACCTTAACGGTCGTATGGCAATGGTTGGTTTCGTAGCTGCCGTTGGTGCATACCTGACCACAGGACAAGTAATCCCAGGAGTATGGTGATGTTAGCCCTAGCAGGACTTTTGCTAGGGGCATTCATTCTTGGGTCCGTCCTAGTAGAAGATGAACACGATGATGATGGACCAGATGGGGGTCTTATGACCCCCGTGTATAACCCTATTTGATTATTATGGAAGAAACTCTTGCTGCAAAACGTAAAGCAATTGCAGTTTGCAATCAAGGTGTCGTTCAGCAGCTCTATGATGTCATTGCAGAACTAGGATGGGACTGCTATGATGATGTTGTCGTAGAGATTGGTGGCACGTCTGTATATGAAATTGAAGGTGCTGGCACTAAGTGGGCACCTGTAAAAGGCACCCGTAAATACAATAAGGATGCCTTTATTGTTATTAAAAACAAGTCTAGGGATGAGGTGATTTTTTCCAATCCCAATCCTGAACTTAAGGCACATCATCTTAAGACTGAAAAGGAACTTGCTGCCGAAATTAAACGGTCAGACGATGCAAAAATGTATGATACATACAGCAAGTAAAAGATGAAAGTACATCTTAAACTAGAATTTCATACTAAATAGTAAAATCCAATATCGGATAAACCACCCAAGGGGAGTTCTGTGAGTAATTTTTACAATAAGATGTAGAGCTCTTTGTTGGATACCATTCAAAAGGTATGACGCATTTAACGAGAGATGTGCTTGTAAAGTCTATTGTTGCCGAAGAAGTTCGGGATATGAAAGGTGACGGTTACCTAGAAGCACTCAAAAATCTCTATCATAAATGGGAACACGTATCTAGTGATGAACTGTGTACCCGATACAACGAAATAAAAGAAACACATATAACGAAGGAACACCTCAAACCTTGACCCTTGACAAGACCCCCTATGGGCATGTACCATAGGGGTTCACTGATGGAAGACTTGAATTGATTAAGATTTTAGCTACAATTGCATTACTAAGTGCTTCATGTACTGCAGCAACACTTGATGCAGACTTGAATCCAGATACTTCTATGCCTATTGAAGTTAAAGAATCTCGTTGGGAGTGTCCTGATTGCACACCTAACGAACAATATGTCCTCAAACAACTACAAGAAAACACCAAAATTAGAGACCGTAATGCACTTGCAACACTGTTGGGAAACATTAAACAGGAAAGCAACTTCCATCCCAACATATGCGAGGGAGGGGCTAGAGTTTCTTATGGGGATTGCACTCGGGGTGGGTATGGCCTTATTCAGTGGACCAGCCTAGGTCGTTATATGGCTCTTGGTAAATTCTGTGAAAAATATGGATGTGACCCAAGCAGTCTAGAAGGACAAACTCGTTTCATGATTAACGAGACAACTTTCCAACGTTACCTTCCAGAGTTTGAAGGTCGTGGATTTAGTATCAGTCAATACATGGTTCCTGCCTATTATTGGTTAGGATGGGGAATCAAAGGAAACCGAGAGGTTTACTCGCATAACTATTATCAGAAACTTGTTTGGCAATGATTTTTAAGGCAATCAAAGAAACCCTAGGTCAAGTGTTTCATTCTCCTGAAGCATCTGGAACCTGGGGAACGGATGATGTTAAACTTCCATTTTGGGATGATGCAGACATTGAATGTGCAATTGATGAAGAAGTTGTGGACTGCAGTGAAATGGACAGTCCTCCTTATGTCGGTGTTCCTGCTCCTGCGTACCTAGAGGATGATGAATGGTTTGGTCCTGCTCCAGTAAAAACTGAAAAGCAAGAAGCATACATTCAACTTGAAGAAGCAACTGAAAGACTTCATGAAGATATGCGTAAACAGGCTGGAAATGTTGAGTCTGAAAATATTCATGAAGAACTGTATAAGATGGCAAGTAAAAACTGGAACACTGTGAGTGAGACTCAAGGTGGTTCAGAGAACTTCCAAGAAGGTCCTAATGGGTGGAGTTCAGGAATCCGATGACAACACTTGACGACTGGCGTTATAATGATGACAGGATGCTTGTCAGAGAGCAGGCATTAAAAATTTTGATGGCAAAGTTTGGTCATGTTATGGATGGGGTAGTTCCTAAGTATTCCCCACAGTCCATCTATGAGTGTGCTCATGATTGGGTTTCCCAAGGACACAACACGACTGCTGGCATCGTTAAATACTATGAGGCTTATTATCAATGAAAACTCTTTTGACTGCGTTGGTTGCTGCTGCTGCAGTTTCTCTTCCTGCCTTTGCTGACAACTCTAAAATCACCAAGGGTTATCATACTATGGATGCAATGGGGTGTATGCTAGTTCGAGAGTGTACAGATGGAGTCGATAAAATCGAAAGCATCGCAACTATTGCTGCTGAGTATCCCAATACTGATTATAATATTGTTGCTGACGAGTTCAACACAATGCTCGTTGCTTTTGAACAAATCGGAGTTGGGGTGTTTCTAGCAGACAGTAAGTATTTTCCACACAGTCATCGTGGTGTTTATCATACTGTCGGTAATAACTTCTTTCTTAATAAGAAGTACATGGATACCACCAATTACCTGATGCAGGTAATGAGACATGAAGGATGGCACGCTGCACAAGATTGTATGGCAGGAACTATTGAGAATAGTTTGATTGCTATCATTAAACCTGAAGACGAAGTTCCTATTGTTTGGCGTGTTCTGGCAGAACGTACTTATCCTAAGTCTGCTGTGCCTTGGGAAGCAGAAGCATCGTGGGCAGGTAGAACTGAAAACATGACCATGGAAGCACTTCAGGCATGTGCCACGGGCAAGATGTGGGAAGTTTATGAACCAACTCCCTTGACTCGTAAGTACCTTATTGAAGAAGGTTACATTAAAAATTAATAAATAGAAGTGCCTTGCCCTCTTTAATATGGCAGTATCTAAAGATACACCAGTACAAAAAGAGGAAACCAAACAGAATAAGTTTGATTGGGCAGACGAAGGTCTGTCAGCATTGGTGCGTGTTGTTATTCTTTCGTGGTCCGCAGCAATTCTTACACTTAATTATGTAACTATTCCTGGTGTTCCTCAGAAGAATATCGATCCGACCTTTATAGCCTCCGTATTTACAGGAACTTTAGCGACCTTCGGGGTTGTTCCTGCAAAGAAAGATAAAAGAGAAGAAAAACCAGAAGCAGAAAAGAAAGAGAAAGTAGAAAAATGAGAGACGGTGGTAAGTGGAGACAGTATTACTTGGAACATCGAGGAGGATTGTCTCCCTGCCAGCAAAAAATATTAATTGAAGGTCCAAAGTCTCTCTCCCAAGCATGGCAACTAAATGCTATGTGGTATGATTATCAGAAGAGATTCGACAATGAACCTAATTCTTAGACCATTATCTGATATTAACGACCCCGTATGGAGTGTCATAATTTCCCTCGTCATTCTTTTGGCGGGGGTTTTTTATGTTATTGTCTATATAATAAGTATGGCAAACAATGAATTGAACGATGTCAGACCAAATCAATCAGAAGGATGCGAGCCAGGACCAGGAGATAGCACTCCTGAGACATAGAATTGAAGATGCCGAAAAAACGGCAGAAGAACTTCGTGACCGTGTTCGTAAATTGGAACGATGGGTTTGGGGTGCAGGTGCAGTGATTACTGCTGCAATTACATTAATTGGTTTAATTAGTGCAGTAGAATCCAAAGAGGTAAATTATGGGAGCAATGACACCCCCCAGCAGGAAATCCTGTTATAACTTCCGAGTAGTTGAAATCAATAGAGTTGTTGATGGTGATACCATCGATGTAACTATTGATTTAGGTTTTGACCTTTTCAAAAAAGAAAGGGTAAGAGTTGCAGGTGTTGATACACCAGAAAAACGCACAAGAGACCTAGAAGAAAAGGAGTTGGGAATTGAAGCCACGAATTGGATCAAAGAGGCCCTGGATAGTGCCATTAGTGGGAATGACGACCTTGTTATTCGCACTGAGCTTGTTGGTGGTATGGGCAAGTACGGACGTTTACTTGGGTGGCTTTACGTCGGAGATGCTGAAGTATCTTTGAATGAACAAATGATTGCCGAAGGATATGCCTGGCCATACGACGGTGGAACTAAAAACAAGAACTTTGAAGAACTTAGAGAAATTCGTCGTGCCAAAGGCACGTTGGTATCATGACCTTTAAAAAGAAAAAGAGAAGCATTGGTTGGCACATCGAGCAAAAACTTGATGATACAGCAATGTGGCATAAGAGAGTTATTCGTAGTATTCAAAAGAAGTACGACCTAACAAATTACAATCTTCTATGGATTGCATTTGCCAAGGGAGTTCTACTTGGTTTAATCATACTGTGAGGACACCATGCAAAAACTAATCAATGTACTCGCACTGTCGTCTTTTGTTGTATCTGCTGCCGTTGTTAGTGGCGGCACTTGGTTATATCTTAACAAGGATGTCTTAATCGAAGAAGCAAGAGAGAAAGCAGCAGCTGCGGCAACGGAAGCAGTTTCAGGAGCACTTCCTGGACTTATTGATGCTGCTATGCCAGAAATGCCAGAGATGCCTAAACATACAGGTGGTGCTATTCCACCAGTGAGGATGCCATGAAACCATACTGGGAAACTAACAAAGAAGATTCGACCGAGAAAGTTACCGAGCATGTACCGAGCAAGTCTCCTTTGAAGACAATTGCTATTGTTGCTGGTTCACTTTTTGCAATATCACACATTGGTCTTTTGGGTTATCTTGTGAGACAACCTGAACAACCTAGAGTTCCACAAGTTCCAACAATTAATATTCCCCGTGGGGATTACTCTTCATACACCATCAAGGCAGGAAAGGATGGATATGAGATTCAATATAAAGCAAATGACCCTGCTATTCTTGAGTCTGAAAGGTCACTGAATCTTAATCAAAACAAAAAAGGATTGTTTGGTGGTGGTACTGAACAACGCAATGAGTATCGTCGTGACCAATACACCATGGACGGAACCCGCAATATCGGGGGAGGTGAAATAGGTGAAGGGGGAAAGATGAATGCCCAAAGCGCAGAGTGTATAGCGGCGGACGCTGGAGCACGGTCACAAGGTGCAATGGCAGGTAGTTCTATTGCTGCTGGTTTAGTTGTTCCTGCGGTTGCTAACATTCCATATGTTGGATGGTTAGCAGGTGGTTGGGCATTACTTTTAGGACAGAGAGCAGGTTCCTCGATTGGTTCTCAAGTTGGTCAAGTATTTAATGATTGTTAAATAGTAAGAAAACACATGTCAGAGTTTCACACTCCCCATAGAGACCCTTGGTACTCTATGATTAAAGAGTGTCAGGATGCCGTAGATAGGCATACCCAGATGTACCTAGAAACATATGATGTATTTCATTTGAATCAAGCAGATTTAATACGACTCTACATGTGTAGACTGAAAGAGTGGATTACTAAGAATGAATCGGAGATGAACGATGCCTGCGGAGATTCCTAATATTGGTACTAAGGACATTAGAATCAAAACATTACGGATTAATGATATCAGAGTTCCTGAGGTTACTACTTGGGATAGAGATACTTCTTTGGCTATTCCTTATGCTGCACCAGTTACAGTAGATATAGGTACTCCTATTGTTGATATGCCTGGATGTGTTGAGGCACATGAGGTAGATGAAAATAATATGTTGGAAGATGATGATCCAAAGGGTACTAAAACCTTTTGTGATGCGGGTGTTCCATCTTTCAATCCAATTGATTATAATAAAGGAAAATTAAAGTTTGAGAGGGAGACTCCAGTACCACCAGTTGAACCACCACCAGAAAAGAAGACACCAGAACCAGAAGTAGAAACACCTAAAACACCAGACACTTCAGCAGCAACTGCAGAGATTGAATGTCCTACTCAGAAACAACTGTCGGAAGAACCTGTTGGATTCATATTTGACAGTGGTAGGAAAGTTGTTATTGGGTATAAGTTAGAAGGAACTGAATGTATTCGATTAGTTGAAGATGTTCCAATCATTCAACAAGCCATAAATGGATTACCCCCAGCGAGTGACCGTAATCACCACTGGGGGTATTGCTGTTGTTGCTACTACATCTGCTCTGTTGGCAAAACCTTTTGCAGACATACTATTGAAAGTAATTAAACCTACAGTCAAGAAGGTCTTAAAAAAGATTGCTCAGATTAGAGGTAAGAAGATTAAGGTCGAATCTGTATCGGACCGCCGAGCAGAGCAGCGGATTCGGAACGAAGCGATTGCAAAGCTTCGGTCTGTTGCGGTGAAGAGTCAGAAGAAGAAGAAGTAGGTTCTGGAATAGTGTGTACGTGAGGTTTGATGTAAGTGACACCTTGTACCATCACATCAGCACAGATAGAATAGTAAGGACTCTTGGGGTGGAAACTAATTCCCTCCTTTATTAATTGTCCACAATTTTTTAGTCTCGCAATCTCAAAGTCTAACCGCTTATTAGCAGTCAATTGTTGTTGTAACTTAATCTGTGTTTCTGCTGCTTCTTTGCAGAGTGCCTGTGCCTTTTTGTCTAGAGGTGTAGACCAAGTTAGAGAGAATCCTAAACCAATACTATAATTATCTTTCTGTCCTGTTCGTGTAGGAACATTGTATAAAATCGAGCCTGGACTATCAGGTGCTCCATCGGGAATAGCATTTCCATCATCATCAAAATCACCAGTCAAATCCCTCATGTCATAAACGGGAGACGGGTAATATGCTTCATACGGTCTCATGAACGAAGTTGTTCCAGTTACATATGGAGTGAAGTTTCTGGTAGCACCTTGACACTGGACTCCACCTCCATAAGTATTCGTAATGTAGGGTCCTTGTAAAACTTGGATTGCCTGGTTTGTGACGCTACCACTACTATTAGCAACAGGAGCAGCAGTAGCGGAGACACCACCAACAGTTTCTGCCAGAGATTGAGATGGGAATAATCCACTAAGTATTATTGGGAGAATATACTTGTAGTATCTGTTACCGAAGTTACCTCGGTTACTCTTTGAATAATTGTGTGGTTTGACAGCCCTGGGCCTTTTACGGTCTCGGTAAACTGGAACGCTGCTCCTGGGTTTGTCTGTGTGAATGTTGGTTTTGAACCCACTCCAGTCCATGTTGAATTCACTCCTTCAATGGTTACATTAGTTGTATGAGGCGTTGGTGAAAGGTTTCCAGATGCAGTAACACCTGAACCTGTAGCAGAGTATTGATACCCTGTGTTATAGTCCATCGAATTGATGGTTTCGGTGATTGTTTGTGTTGTTTCAGTATGGCTGGTCATTGAGCCCTGGGTGAAGTTTGGTACAACAGGAACGCTGTATGCGGGTTGCACCAAACCATGTATTACACCAAGAACCAATCCCAATCCGATTGCTTCTTGTAGTCTAGTCATCAGTCGATTACAGTAACTTCAGAGACGAATTGTCCGATTGCACTGGATCCAGCTCCGCCTGCGGTTACTGTAATTGCACCTGCACTGGTTACAGTACCTGCTAGGTCTCCAGCAGTTCCAGCTGAATACGAAGTAACTGAACCGAAGTTAGGAATTGCACCTACTGTTGCAGCACTAGTAGGTACTGCATCACCCTGTGTATAAGACTGACTGAATGAAAATGCTGCACCTGCGGTATCTTGTGTTGCAGCAATAGTTCCTGGACTGTAGACACCACTAGTAATAGTACCAGCAGAAACTGTGCCTGCAGTTGATCCGTCCGTAGTATCAATATTTGAACCTGCGATACTGAACGAGGATCCGATTCTTGAAGCAGTTGAACGCGCAGCATCTACGGTCAGTTGAACACTAGATGCATGTTTAGTAACAAGTCCGCCTGCATTTGCTGCAGATGCGGTCATCAGAAGCATACCCAAAGTAATCGCTAGTCTCTTCATTTAAAATTCCAAGTGCGTCTTCACGACTATTTAGCAAACTATAAATATTTTCACAAAGATTTTTGTATGTCTGATGACAACACGTACTGCAGCACTAGTGATTGATAATTTCCTTAATGAAGAACAGTGGCAATGGATACAAAATAATCTTGATGACTTCATGAACACCGATGGATTTGTCGAAAATATTCATGAACCATACAAGACTGGATTGGGGTGGATTGTTGATAAGTTAAAAGAGTTAGGTTTATATCAAGAACATTGGGAGCAGACTATTCCTTCATGGTCTTTTATTAATACTTTACCACCAGGAATTGATAGAGAGTCTTCTGGAAGTGGTTATCATATTGACTTTGGTGGTTTTATATATTATGCTCACCCTACATGGGATGAATCCTGGGGTGGAAATTTAATGCTTGAGAACTGTGATGTTGATAAAATTGTTCCAATGCCAAATAGATTTGTTTGGATAAATCCAAAAGTTCCTCATGGAATCGAAGTTGTTAATAATACTGCACCGCATAATAGAATCACTATTGTTGGATGGCCAGAGGGTTGTGTAGAATATAGTGCTGCTACTATGCAGATAAATACTCCTATGGGAGATACTGTTTGATAGGAATGGGAAGTTCTAATACATTTTCAAGAGCACTGAAGCACATGAAGGCATCCAAACCTTCACGTCTTCATGAGGAAGTTCCTACAAATAATACGCAAGGTTTATATAGAGTAGAACCTAATATTGTAGTAATGAGTCATCCTAATGTTGATGACCCAGACTTCGATCAGGATGGTGATGGTTCATCTGGATATGATGGTAAAGATACTTCAGGTCTTTTCATGCCTGATGGTACTATTAGAGTAGCTGAACCACCTGGAGATACGACTGCCATTCTCGGACCAATGGCATCCATGTGGTATGCATGGGGAAATTTTAGTACGTTTGGATATATTAGACAGTCTGACCGTAAGATGGTCAACCTAGGAAGAATTACTGGAAAACTTTCCGACTGGGATGGTGTCAGTAATTTTACTTCTTATAATAGTGGATTTACTATTGACCAAGCAGTTTGGTTTAGAGATGTAGAAAAGTATGGTGGAATTAGTAATGACCCAGCAGAGGCAAACTATAGGGCATTCTATCCTGGTCCACCATCAAATACTCCAGACCAGTATGGTAGATACTATTGTACAACTACGGGAAAACCTAAGAACCAACCACAAAACACACCACCACCAAACGTTCCTCCTGAAGGGGCTGGATTCCCATGGTTCCCAGGACATGGTAGTCAGTTTGGAGGTAAAGGTGGTCCTGGGGGTGGACCTGGAAATCCATTTGGTGAAGGTGGTCCAATGGGTCCAGGAACTCCTATTGGGGATGCATTGAATTCACTTTGGAATAACATAACATCTTTTGCTCAAAATGGTTTACCAGCAGCAAATTATGCTACAGATATTGCAATGTCTATCCTTTCTGGTGAACCAATCGTAAAAGACCAAGCAGATATTCCACAATCCGTCATTGATGCTCTTGCTAATGGTCTTCCAGATTCTGCCATTGCTGCTGGTGATATGAAAGTAACTGATACACCAATTAATTACTCTGATGATAACTTTTATGTTGATAATAATGGAAAAGTTCATGCACATACACCAGAGACATTGCAGCAATATCCAAATAATACAGGACCAGTTGGATATCCACAGTCATATGGTGGACTTGATAATCCTTTAGCTGCTGCTGGACAAGCACAAGTTCAATTTGTTTATCCTTCAGATGGCAGTGAACCATATATGCAATACACTGACCATGCATA
>CEOJ01115037.1_pt1 | contig 11861 bp, 12 predicted proteins | sample 530281 | NCBI WGS metagenome assembly CEOJ01 (sample SAMEA2619879, study PRJEB7988) | marine metagenome | isolation source: saline water (ENVO:00002010), including | reverse complement strand
CAGCACTTAGAATTCCATATTTTGCAGCTACAGCATGGTATCATAATAAACTTGATAACGATTTACAGTCGCGGGAGCTATTAGGTTTATTAGATGAAGTTGAAAAATTTTCAGTAAATGAATTTCTACCAGCGGTGACTCTAGGAAATTCTATTTCTGAAAGTGACAGATCTGAAATAGCTAGAAAAGCTGCAAGATACTCAGGTCTTAGTGAAAGAGACTTTTTAGATAATAACCTTGATGTCACTGACCAATATTTTTGGAAAAAATTGTTATATGATGAAGGGTTTATATTAGGTAGACTAGATTCAAGATACAGAGGTATTGATAAGAAAAATTCTGGTGTCTCAGTTGGTAGTTACCCTGAACTAGATGCTTGGGATCATGCATTTACCCCTGCGATGCAAGACTATCTAAAGAATGACCTTAACTATAATACTAATATGAATTATAATGTATGGGGTAACGTTAGACCTTGGAATAGAGATAATGACAGGACTGGTGATAATCTTAGGCAGGCAATGGCAAAAAACCCTTTTCTTAATGTTATGATTCAATCAGGATACTATGATGGCGCAACTCAATATTTTGATGCAAAATATACAATGTGGCATATTGATCCAAGTGGTAAAATGAAAGACAGGTTATCTTTCAAGGGATACGAAAGTGGTCATATGATGTACTTAAGAAGAGAGGATCTTAAAAACTCTAATGATGACATTAGAGAATTTATTAAGAAAACTATTCCTTCAAAACCTGCAAAATATTAGTTGCTAGATTTAAGAGGATCTTTACGAACTAGAATTACCTCTGAGTAAGATTCTCCATTTTCTAATTCTATATTTAGTTGATATTCACCTGGTTTAGCATCATAGCTCTTGTATAATTTATTGCCAAATATCTTTTTCCCATTTGCATACATTCCAAATTCATCAAGAAATGATTTTCTCAATTTATTTATCTCATTAAAAGAGTTAAGGTTTTTAAAATTATATTTTTTTAAATTTTTCTTATCAATAACATCATCTTTTAACTCATCAACTAGATTAATGAATTTAGCCCTGTAATTATTTAGTTCATCTGAATTTCTTTCTAACTCAAAAGGCCAAATAAATCTGTTTAACCCATTTTTAATGGAGATATCTTTTTGGTAGATATTATTACTGGAAATATTTGAGATAGTAATTTTTCCTTTTATTTCTGATTTACTATAAAAGTTTATTATTGCTCCATATGGAGGATTTTCTCCTCTAAATTCAAAATATGGCTGTTTCCTTCCTGTATTAATTTTAATCCATTTTGTAGATACTCTTGACGGGATTATATTATTTGAATTTAAGTTTAGATTTCTGAGAGGAGAGATGTCATCCAATATCCATATGCTTTTTCCATGTGTTCCTGCAACTAAATCTCCATCTCTAGGATGAATGACAAGATCGTGGATAGCAACACTTGGAAGGTTAGAGCCTAACTTTTCCCATGTTTTTCCTCTATTAATAGTAAAATAAACTGATTTTTCAGTTCCAACAAATAAAAGATTTTCATCTACAAAGTCTTCTTTAATAACATAAACAGAATAATCATTGGGCAAGTTAGATGTTATATTTTCCCATGACTTTCCATAATTATTTGTCATAAAAACATATGGCTTATTATCATCAAATCTATGGTTATCAAATGAAACATAAGCTCTCCCTTTTTTATGCTTTGAAGCTTCAACTCTACTTACCCAAGTTTTTTGAGGTACTCCTATAATATTTGGTCTAACATTAGACCAAGTGTCTCCATTATCTATTGTTATTTGGACATTGCCATCATCAGTTCCTACCCAAATTACCTCCTTATCAATAGGAGTATCGCTAATTGTAATTATTGTGAAATGATTTTCTCCACCAGTGTTACTATTTGTTAGTCCACCCCCGTCTGATGTGTTTCTTAAGCTTTTATCATTTGTAGTTAAATCTGGACTAATTATCTTCCAATTATCTCCTCTATCATCAGACTGGAATAAATGATTTGATCCAAAAAATACTCTTTTTGAATTATTAGATGAAATTATAAATGGACTACTCCAATTAAATCTAAATTGAGGTGGAAGTAAAGGTCTGTCTGGCCTCTCTCTAAAGAACCAATGTTCTCCAGGATCAATGGTATATCTATTTCTTGTCTCATCATAATCATACTCAACGTATTCAGTAAAGTTTAAAATTGTTTCTGGAGTAGGGGTTATAAAAGTATATTCTCTGGTCTCTATATTTTGTCTAGCAACAAATCCAACATGATTTACTGTATACACTGTTCTCCAATCTTCGGGATCGATTTGAGTATGGAATCCATCACCTTCCGCTATCCAAGTATTATGCATATTTAAGATTCCTCTATATTCTCTGCTATTACTAGGTGTCATCCATAATCCGTTATCCTGTAATCCACCTCCAACAAAATAAGGGTCTCTCATGTCCACTCCAATTGCATAATATTGCCCTATAGCCATATTATTATGAGAAAGCCAAGTTTTACCTCCATCAATAGATAATCTAGACCCTTGATCTGTAGCTAAATACATGATTTTATTATCATAAGGAGCAATCCACATATCATGGTCATCTCCACCATCGGTTCTCCATCTTCTTGGATAAAAACTTTTCCCCCCGTCATTTGAAATCATAAAACCTCTTGATACAACATAAATATTATCAGGGTTTATTGGATCAATTTCTATCTGACCATGATAGAAAGGTCTAACGGCATGTTTTAATAAAAAATTCCATGATTCACCTTCATCATATGAGATATAAACTCCAGTTCCTGGTTCTCCATCTGGAATTTTTTCATCTGCTTCATATGCCATAACCATAATATCTGGATTATTAAGATGAATAGAAATATCAATCATTCCACTCTTACCTTTTGCAAGCCCATTTGTTATTTTTTTCCAACTTTTTCCACCATCTATACTTTTAAATAGACCTCCTTCTTCTCCGCCACTTACAAAACTAGCTGGCTGCCTAAGTCTATGATAAAACCCAGCAAATATTATATCTGGATTATTAGGGTGAAAAATAATTTCTGTACATCCTGTTTTTCCATCATCTGGTAATCCACCTAGTACTTTTTCCCATGAATTTCCTCCGTCAATGGTCCTGAATAATCCTCTATCACCTGAATAGCCCCATAGGTGACCGATTGCAGCCGCATAAACTATTTTTGAATTATTAGGGTGTATTTCTATTTCAGCAATCTGATGAGTTGATTTTAGTCCCATATTAGTAAATGTCTTTCCACCATCTATTGATTTATATATTCCATCCCCCCATGCACTTGAATTTCTATTGGCGGATTCACCAGTTCCTACCCAAATTGTATTCAAATCATTTTGATCAAATTTTACAGAGCCTATAGATCCTGAACCATATTTATCAAAAATACTTTCCCATGTAACTCCTGCATTATCTGATTTATAAACACCTCCGGAGGCAGATGCAATTAAAACCTTTCTATAATCTTTGTTTGATGCATCAATTGCAGCAATTCGACCCATCATATTTGCTGGTCCAATATTTCTCCAAGATAAATTTTTTGTACTCACATTTTGAGAGTAAATTTCGATGAATAAAAAAAGAAAGGTTAGCAGAGATATTATATTTTTCATATATATGGTTTTTTATAAATATAAGGAATAATATTTTTTTAAATAGTTAATAATTTGATTGAAAGAAAAGAATCCCTTTTAGAAAAGAAATTAAACTTTATAACTCATGGTATAGGACTTGTGCTTAGTATTATAGGTTTATTTTATTTAGTTGAAAAGTCAATACTTTATCCTAAAAGCTTTAACCTTATTTCTTCTTTAGTGTATGGTATTTCATTAATAGTAATGTATACATCTTCCACCGTTTATCATTATTATATAGATTCTAGATATTCTAGAATATTACAAAAAATAGATCATATTAGTATCTATTTGCTAATAGCAGGATCTTATACACCAGGTTTACTTCTTAAATTAAAATATAGTTTAGGTTTTGAAATTTTAATTATAATCTGGCTATTAGCTTTTGTCGGAATCATTCATAAGATCTTCTTTTTTAACTACTTGAAAAAAGCATCATTAATAATATACTTATTTATGGGTTGGTTAATTGTTATTGATTTTAACGCTGTACTAGAATCCTTTTCTTCTAACTCTATATTTTTTATGGTGTTGGGCGGATTGCTATATACTATAGGAACATTTTTTTATTCTCTCGATAAACTTAAATATAACCATGTAATTTGGCATCTTTTTGTTTTGGGTGGTTCTGCATGTCATTATATATTGATAATGCAGATTATTTAATCACTTTTCACAAAATAGACTCTGTTATAATTAGCCTCATATTTTCTGTTCATAAAATCATTATAAACTTCATTAGATTCAATTATTAATGTGTCTCCATCAATGGTTAAAATATTTTCTATCTTTTGATTGTACTTATGAAAAATATCCATTTTATCACCTTCTAATCTGAAATCATAAAATTTTCTTTCTCCATTTTTAAAAGTCATTTCTATATAATTCCACTCATTAATATACATCTCTCTATCTCCAAAAAAATTACAATGAGATACTTGAAATCCTAAAGCATCATTTTCAAGACAAACTCTCTCCCAATTTCCAACTAAATTTTCTATGGCGACTTCTTCTTCAGATTCATTAAATAAAAATAGTATTAATAGAAATTTTGTAATCACCTTATGATTTTTTTATCGTAGTTATCGACTCTTATAAAGTTAATAGAATTATTAGATTCAATTTCATCATAGTCTGCATATTTTATTTTAGCTAATGCAGATACTAAACCTTTTGTTTTTTTCTCTTCATCATGGGTGTTTATTGTATTTTTAGGTTTAATCTGATTAAATAATTCATGTACGTTATCCATTCCAGGATTTACCTTTCCACCCATTATTTTTGGTATTTCAAATTCAGTAAATGTAGTAATCAGTAATGAGACAGAATATTTATTTATTAGGTCAAGTTGTTCTTTGTTTAGTGCAAAACCATGAGGAGCATAGAATATTGCCTCATTTTTACTATTAATTATTACTACTGCATAGTATACTGGATCTAGTATTTTATCTGGTCTTAAGGAGATAAAAGATAGGTCACCAAAATTGATTATGGTATTTTCTTTCAATAGTATAACTTCTCTTTCAGGAAAATTTTTCTTTAACTTTTTGAATGCTTTATCTGTAGCTAAAATCGGCTTATTTTTAGATAATTTTTTTAAGGTATCTAAGTGGCAATGATCTTCATAGTTTTGAGATATTAGTAAAAATTCAAAATCTGGTAAATCGGATATTTTAACGGGATCTTTAATATGCCATTGTTCGTTTAGCCACTTGAATCCATCTATTTCTGATCCAATTAGCCATGGATCTACTATGAAATTAGATTTTCCATATTCAATGTGCCAAGAAGAATCAAGATTAAGTCTTTTAATAGATAACATTAAAATATATTATTTAATATTAAGTTAAACTTTAAAGGTGAAATCTAAAATTAAAAACATAATATTTATAATTCTTATAGCTTTTCCTTTTTTTGGTTTTACGAATAAACTAAAGTTAGGATTACATGGTGGAATAAATTTTTCAACTATTTCTTCGTCTAATGCACCCAAAGAATTCAATATGGAAAAAGGTTTTCTTCCAGGGCTATTAATCGGTTTAAGTAGTGAGTACAAATTAAATGATGATATTTTACTTATTGCTGAAATTAATTATTCCTCTAAAGGATATTCAAATAATCAAACTGGTATCAGAGTTAAATCTTATTCTCAGTATTTAACCGTTCCAATAAAATTAAAAATGTATACACAGAAAGGTTTAGGATTAGAAATAGGCCCTTATGTTGGAATAGCTGTTAAAGAATTTTTAAAAAATAATATCACAAAAACAAAGGTATTTGGTTCAATAGGTAATAATATCAATATTGAACCACCAAATACTTTAAAACCTCTTGATTTAGGAATTCAATCTGGCGTATCATACAAATTAAATAATATTAATTTTTCAGGATTAGTCTCTTTTGGTATTTTAAATATCCGCCCCGGAGGAGGATATGGGAGTTCTATTAGAAATGTTTCTACTCAAATTAGAGTTAGTTATGATATATTTAAGTTTGATTAAATGAAAAAAGTAAAACGAGATAGTTATAACGGAATACTTGGTGGAGTCTGTGAGGGACTAGGAGAATATTTTTCTATTGACCCGATAATAATAAGGCTTATATTTATTTCATTCTCCTTAATGTTAGGTGGAGGTATACTTACGTATATTATCGCATGGATTATTATACCTGATAGATACTAATTAAATTTTTTCAAGAAGAAGGTATACCATCCCTAAAGTGCCATCAATAAAATTACCAACTCTTATATTTTCGTTTGGACTATGCTGATTATTGTCTTTATTAACAGATGGGTATGTAAGTGCTGGAACATTTAATGTTGTAACAAATGGAGAAATAGGTATAGAACCTCCAGAAGTTCTTTTTTTTATCGGTTCCTCTAAAAAAGCATTTTTTAATGCTCTAGATGCCCAATTACCAATTGGTGAATTTATCTCTGTTCTGTAGGCTAAGTAGCTAATTTTAGAATCATATCTTATTATATTTTTTTTGGTAAGTCTTTCTTCATTTGTTGGCTCTCTGCTATTAATTACATATGCTCCCTCTTTTATAATATGGTCTTTGATCATATTTAAAAGTTTTTCAGGTTCACTTTCCTTGACAAGTCTTACATCAATTTCTGCAATGGCAATATCTGGAACAATAGTTCTTGCTTCTTTCCCCACCCATCCTGATTTTAATCCTCTTACGTTAAGTGATGGATATTGTATAGCTTCTTGATAATTATTACCTACTTTGTCTGGAGAAGAAATTAATAGATCATTATTAATTGCTTCCTCATCATCCGGTACTTCATCAAGTATTTTTCTTATTTCGTTAGTTAATGTAACTCCATCATAGAAACCTGGAATAGTGACAACCCCATCATAATCTTTCATTGAAGAAAGAATTTTTGAAAGATTCATTGCAGGGTTTGGCGCGTAATTGCCAAAATGACCACTGTGTTGAGGTTTTATCGGACCATATGAGGTTAAGGTTATTCTACTTATACCTCTTGCTCCGAAAGTAAGTGTTGGTTTATTTGAAGGGTGTCTAGGCCCATCAATTATCAATAGAAAATCAGATTTTAGCTTTTCTTTATATAGTGAAACTGCACTTACCACTGTTGGAGAACCCATTTCTTCTTGAAAGTCTATGATTAGTTTTATATTAAATTCTGGTTTCTTATTTAATTTTTCAAGAATTTCTAATGCGTTAACTAGCATCATTGGCGGCCCCTTGTCATCACTTGTAGACCTTCCAAAAATTCTCCAGTCTGGATCAGGATTAGTATTAATTCTATCTCTATCAATTTCTACCCATCTACCATTGATATTTTTAGAGAGAATAGGATCAAATGGGTCTGCTTGGTTCCATTTACTTGGATCAACGGGTTGCCCATCCATATGAAAATAAATTAAAACTGTTTTGAATTTATTAGAAATGAATTTATTTCCTATTAGCAGGGGGTGATTAGGCATTAAGGGACTTGTACTCTCAGCTTTAACTCTCTCCATATTAAATCCAAGTCTAGAAAAAGTCAACTCACACCATTCAATATTTCTTTCAATGTTTGGCGTATCATAACCATCATTTGGTATTGAAAGCATTTCAAAAAAATTATTCCAATTACTTTGAATTACTTCATTGGTAGTCTCTAGAATTTTTTTTCTACTTTGTGAGGAAGCTGAAATACTGATACTTAAAATAAAAATTAAAAAAAATAGTCTAATCATCTTCAATTTTTTTTGATCTTTTATAAATTTTCCCAGAGGGTTTAATCTTAGTTGAATTTTTTCTTCTGACTATTTGTGCAAGATGTCCTTTACTCTCTTTTTTCTTTTTTTGCATTTATAAAGCTAATTTTTCCTTAATAAATTTTTTATCAATTATTTTTCCTTGGTTGATAGTCTGAATTACTAGAGTGTCTTTATTAATATAATAAGTTTGTTCAGTAATATTTCCGTTTTCCATTTCAATCTGAATAAAGTTATTCTTTTTAATAAAGTCATATTTAATGATATTATTTTTACCTACTTCTATTAAATCTCCATTAGATTTAAAACTTAGATATTTTGTGTCATCATCATCAATAGATTTCCATATGCCAATGATCCTATCATTTTGTAAAAAGGTAATTGTAAATAAAATTATTATTGCTTTCATTATTTTTTGTTTCAATTTAATTGAAATATCAAATACTTATAATAAAACTAAATGAAAATTTAATTTTTTAAATTATTTTAACTTTTATAATGAATAACTTTTAACAAAAAACCTATGAAACATATATTAAAACTTCAAGATTATTTGAGTTTTCAAAATTTGGCTTTTTTCGGATTGATAATTTTAGCCTATCAAAATTTTGAAACTAGAAATTCAATAAATGAGTTAAATTCAAACTTAGAATATGCTCTTTTTGAATTAGAAGAAATAAAAAAAGAGACTATTGAGGCAAATAAATATGCAAAATCAGCAAATACCATGGCTTTTTCAATATTTTCAGAATTAGAGAGTGAAAAAGATTAGAAAGGTACTTTTATTATTATTTTGTTTTAATTTCTATTCATTCTCTGGGATGACTCAAAAAATTTTTTCATCTAAATATTCTTCAGATTCAGATATTAATGTTTTTGTGGTTGATTATGAGAGTCAAGCTGATTTAAATGTTTTTAAGGTTGAGTATTCATCACAAGCTAAGGCAAATGAAGGCTTATGGTATTTTGTGAAATATAAAAGTCAGTCTGATAAAAAAATATTTTTTGTTGATTATAAATCTGAAAGTGATTTAAAAATTTTTTTTGTTGAGTATAAGTCTCAGGCTGGATGGAAAAATAACTCAAAAAAACATCTATTATTCTGATTATTTAAAAATTTAAATACTAATCTTCATAGATATAAAATAATTTCTAGGTAATCCTGGGTAATAGTATCTGGGATCTCTTCCTCCAAAAGCTCTTGCATTTATTACAATGCCTGACGCATACCTTTTATCAAATATATTACTAATTCCTGATGAAATATTTATATCAAAATTACTTAAGTTAAAATTTTTTGAAATTTTAAAATCAATTACTGAATAAGTATCTGTAAATAATTCATTAGCATCATTAATGGGTATTTTTCCAACATTTTGAAATGAAATTTGTGCAAGATAATTTTTATAATCAATTTTTATTTTTGAATATGATGTATGAGTTGGTACTCCTGTTAATTTATTTAGTGAATAATCATTACCTCGATTAGTAAAGTCTTTAAAAATATACCAGTACTTTGAAATATTATTAGAGGATGTGATGGTTAAGTTTTGACTTTGAAATAAAGGAAAATTAATTGTTGCTTCTAATCCTGGATGTGATGTTTTTCCTGCATTTACTCCTGTAAATGTATCAAAACTGGTTCTTTGTGCAACAAGCAAATTTTTAATATCCATATAATATACATTTATACTATATGAAAAATTATTTGTAGTGGTACTTCCAATTAATCCTAATTCATAACTCCATCCTGTTTCAGGTTTAATATCAGGATTAACAAATCCATTTTCATCTAAGGTCTCATCAACATTGGGAGATGAAAAACCATGACTGATATTTGCAAATATTGAATTTTTATTCAGATTATAATTATATGAAATTCTTGGTGAAAAAATTGTTTTTGTATTATAACCTAATGTAGCTAATTGAATTTTATCAACCCAATCGTAGTTAATTTTATTAGTTCCAAAACCAAAAGTCAAAAAAGAATTTTGGAATGATTTATCAAGTTGCAAAAATAAATTATAGTTTTTCCTTTCTTGTTCTTGCTGAGTTAATAAAGATTCATTCTCAGTTCCATATTCATCCCATGTATCAAATAAATAATTCTCATGTGAATATTCAAATCCATAACTCAAGTCAAAAAGAATTAACTTAAATCTTCCAATATGTCTTAATCCAAATGTCTCGCTATCTTCAATTAAATAATTAAATGGTCTATTTTCATTATTATAGAATGTTTTAATAAACATTGTAGTAGTTGATGTGTATTTATCACCAGTTGAATTAAATGTAATTCCAGAAACTGATCTACTATAATCTTCTCCACCTTTAACATTTATCCATGAAAATGCAGCATTTGACGGATTATTTTTAAAATTTTCAAAACTTAAAGAAGAAGGAATTAATGCATTTGCAGAGTTATAAAAATGAATAAGATCGATATTATAATTATTATTTATTTTATAATAAATTCTTCCATATATTCTGTTATTGTCATAAGTATTATTTTCTCTGTATCCATCACTTTTAATTTTTTCAAAGTTAAACATCAGGCTTAATCCATTTATTTTTCTTGAAAGAAAAATACTATTTTGAAATGTATTAAATGACTTATAAATGGATTTGATTTCAATAGTTTTATCAAGATTTTTAGAGGCATTAAGAATTATATTACCTCCGAGACCAGAACCATAAATACTTGAATTTGGCCCTTTATTGATCTCAACTTGATCTAAAATATCGATACCAATATCTTCAATGGTTGTTTCACCTACACCATTAGATAATGGGATATTATTCAAATATGCTTTTATTTTATTAGTTGAATAGGGTGATCTTGATCCCATTCCTCTTATTGTAATTCTATTAGTATTGTAACCAGCTGAATGTGAATATAAACCGTTTACCTGATTTAATGCATTAATCAAAAACTCACCTTCATTTTTTCTAAATTTTATATCATCTATAATAGAGGTTGAGGTATTATTATTTTTTAATTTTTTTGAAAATAGATTTGAGTTGATAACTATATCATCAAGAATAAAGCCTTTATGAGTAAGTTCAATTAATATATTTTTAGATTGATTAAGTTTAATTTTTTTTGGATAGTACCTAAAGTCCTCAATCAATAATTCTTTTGGTCTCTTTTTTAGTTCAACTTTAACATTACCGTCTACATTAGTATAAAAAATATTACCATCTAAATTTATTTTGATATTATTAATTGGAGATTCATCTATTTTATCAATAACTTCTATATTAAGTGTATTTTGAGAGAATAGTAAAAAAGGAAATAATAAAATAATTGGAGTTAAAGTAATTTTCTTAACTATTAGAACACGTAAAGGCATATTAAAATAATTGAAACTATAGCAATTATATACTTAAAAAGCTTAAAAATGTTTAGTAAATTTTTGTCCTCAGTCATGTTTGCGAATGCACCTAGTGAAAAGTAAATCATCCACATTAAAAAAAATAGCCCTATTATACTAGTAATACTTAAATTCATAATTATTTTTTTGATAAATTTATTAATACATTTCTATTATAAAAAAATCAATATTAATGTTTAAAAGTAAGTTACGTATAATATTTCTTTTCATAGTTTTTAGTTGTGAAAATAGAGTTTCAATTGAAAAACTTAAAGTTATTAATGATAAGTCGTATTTTAATGATGAGTTATATTCTGGACTTGCAATTAAAAAGGATGAAAATGAAAATATTCGGGTTGAAGAAAAGTACAATGACGGAATAAAGTTTTATACTAAATTATTTTATTCTGAAGGCTCATTGCAAAGTGAGTGGGTTTATGGACCTCAAAGAGTTATAGTAACAAGATATTATAAAAGTGGAATAGTAGAGAGTAAGGAAAATTTCGATAAAGATTTAGTAAGAAATGGTACCTCATATTTATTTTATAAAAATGGCAATATAAAAAGTGAATGGAA
>CEOJ01026563.1_pt1 | contig 11912 bp, 9 predicted proteins | sample 530281 | NCBI WGS metagenome assembly CEOJ01 (sample SAMEA2619879, study PRJEB7988) | marine metagenome | isolation source: saline water (ENVO:00002010), including | reverse complement strand
CTAGGTTTAAATGTTGGAACAAACCTTTCTGGTAAATAAACTGGTTCTCCTGTCCCAGGATTTCTAGCCTTTTTTGGCATGCGATGTTTAATACCGAAAGTACCAAAACCTCTTAATTCTACTCTTTCATTACTTGCAAGTGACTCAATGATGGTACCCATTATGCCATTCATTACAGTTTCAGTTTCAACTTTAGTCAAACCTGTTGCCTCTGAAACAATGTCTACTATTTCTTGTTTAGTCATGGTTACCCTCCAGTTTTACCAAAAATTCAATATTATTTATTAATCACTTCACCCAAATCACTAGTCTTTGCCCAGGATGAATAAGATGGGAACCATATTTCATATTGTTCCATCTCCTTATCTTACTTGCTCTTGTCCCAAAGTTTTCAGCGATTTGCCCCAACGTATCTCCCCGCTTAACTTTATAAACCCTTTTTGAATGACCGGGAGGCCCACCATTATCATTATTACCCCATACTTGCCCACCTTTTAAAGGAACATTTAGTTTTTGACCTACTCTAACTTTATTCCTATTCCGAATTTTATTAACAGCAGCTAAATCATGTATGGATACATTATACTTTTTTGAGATGGTCCAAAGACTTTCCCCAAATCTTACTCTGTGGACAACAAATTGGGGTGCAAATCTCTCTTCTTCTGGTATGGCATTCCAAGCAGAGAGAAAATGTTCTTTTGTTCCCATAGGAAGTTTTAGAGGATATCCTACTTCCGTTGGTGTAGCAGATTGCCTAAGCTCAGGGTTGTACTCCCTTAGTACTTTTGGTTTTAAACCAGCAACTCGAGCTAAAACTGATATATCTGCGCTCTTCTCTAAGTTAATTGTTTCATACTCGAAAGGTTTAACATTTGTTGGAACCTTAAAGCCATATGCTTCTGGATTCCTGGCAATAATTGCAGCAGAAAGAAAATAGGGCACATAATTTCGAGTTTCTCTAGGAAGAGAATGCATCTGCCAGAAATCATAAGTCTGATGAATTTTCGATGCCCGAGATACTCTTCCCGAACCGCAATTATAAGCTGCAAGCGCCAAGTACCAGTTATCAAATTGTTTATATAAATCTTTTAAATAGAGACATGCAGCATGAGTTGCTTTTTCAGGGTCTCTCCTTTCATCTCTATACCAATCTCTTTTTAGGCCGTATCTTTTACCAGTTGAATAAATAAACTGCCACATACCTGATGCTTTTGCTTTACTATAAGCTTTTGGATTTAATCCAGATTCAATCATCGCTAGATAAATGAATTCTTCTGGCATTTCATGCTCTTTTAAAATAGGTAAAATTAAATTTTTATATTTTGCATATCGATCAAGCCATATTTGAAATTGTTTTCTTCCTTTAGTTTGAAAATATTTTATGTACTGGTCTACATGCTTTGTTCTAACAAGTGGCACGTGTCCATCACGATCTTCAACTACAATTAACTTAGTTTCACCCATCTCAATTTCAATAGCCTCACTTATATCCGCCCACATTTTCTCAGCCATAACTGGTGCATTAATACTTTGGACTGAAACTAAGTTGTGAGTATATAATTCTGTAAAGGTTCTATTGAAACGATCAAATTCTTCTTTGTCCTCTAGATTCATCTCACCTATCTGGTCTGCTTCCATTAGAAGCTCAAAAATTTTGCTAAGTAAAAAATGAACCTCCAGAGTATCTTTGTTAAAATCACAGATAATTACCTCAGACATTAATAACTTAGCATCTCGTAGAATTTCTGGAAACCTGTTTCGAGTTTCATCAAGATTCATTGTTGTATCGGAAGTAGCTGTATATACAGCTACACTTGGGAAAACTTTAGAGGTATACTTCGCCTCAGCACCAAGTAAAACTACGGTGTAAAATAGAAAAGGTATTATATCTCTAAGTACTTTTGTCAAAGGGATTTAGTGAAACTCCGCTATAGAATATATACTAAGAATAATTAAACGTACAAGACCTTGTTAACGCATATTTTCAATTGTTGAAGTTGTGCTAAATCCAGGAGTTAATGGCACAATCTTTATCTCACCACCTGAACTAGCAACTTCTTCATAACCAACAATTTCATTTGGTGTGTAATCTCCACCTTTTACAAGGATGTCAGGTTTAATTAGATTAATTAATTCCAAAGGTGTATCATCATCAAAAATATAAACTTCATTTACATATCCAGTATTAAGAAGCGCGTTTTTTCTATCAACTTCATTTTGCATGGGCCTATCTTCTCCTTTCAATCGTTTGACTGATTTATCAGAATTAAGTCCTACTAGCAAAATATCTCCAAATAAAAAAGATTGTTTTATTAAATTTCTGTGACCTTTATGTAACAGATCAAAACAGCCATTCGTAAAAACAATTTTTTTATTAGTTTTCCTAATGCTGGTAACATGGTCTAATATTTTCTTTTCTTCTAGCATATTTAATTCAGCTTATAAACAGCTTATATCAAATCTGAAACTTTTTCACGAACATGTTCTGCTAATTCTTTTCTAGTTTCATAAGAATAATTACTTGGTTTAATTGGAGTCCCCACCCGCAACTCTACTAAGCGACCTTTCATTGACCACGAGCCTTTCCCAAACATTTCAAATGACCCAATAAAAGCAATCGGGACAATAGGCATTTTTGTATCGAGGGATAATAAAAGACCGCCTTTTTTAAATGGGCCTATCGATCCATCTTGGGTACGCGTTCCTTCAGGGAATAAAAGTATTGATCTGGGATTGTCTATTAATGATTTTTTTGTTTTTTCTAAAATCCGTATTGCGCTTTCACTTTTTTTACGATCAATGAAAATATGACCAGCTGTTCGCATTACCCAACCCAATAAAATCACGGACCTTAACTCAATTTTTGCAATCGGAACCAGCCAGTAAGGTAGAGCAGAGAATGCAATAGGGATATCTAACATGGATGTATGGTTTCCAGCAAAAATATAGTTTGCGTTTGGATTTAGATTACATAATCCAGTTACTTTATATTTTATTCCACAAGTGAATAATATAAACTTGCCCCACAGCCGTGCGCAATGACCTAACGTACGTCCCTTATTCGATTCGAAAGTCGTTAAAAATATTCCTGATAATCCAAAAACAATGGTCCAGAGAACTGTGCAGATGGAAGCCCAAAGGACTCTCATCCTATTTCAACTCCTTAAAACCCAAAAAGTTTGCAACTTTTTCGGGGAAAATAATTTCTCCTCTCTCATTCTGATATGTCTCAATTAATGCAGCCATTAATCTGGGAGTCGCAACGCCTGAACCATTTAACGTATGTAGAAATGAAACTTCATTATTTGATGAATTTCGATATCTAATGTTACCTCTACGAGCTTGAAATGATTCAAAATTGCTACATGAGGAAACCTCAAGCCATCTCTTTTCACCGGGAGCCCATATTTCTAAATCATAACATTTTGCAGCAGAAAAACTTAAATCACCAGTGCAAAGTTCAACAACTCTGTAGTGTAGGCCTAGTTTCTGCAAGATAGATTCTGCTTGATGAGTTAATGATTCTAATTCTTCATAAGATTTTTCTGGTTTTGAAAACTTAACTAGCTCAACCTTATTGAATTGATGTACTCTGAGCAATCCTCTAGTGTCCTTCCCATATGAACCAGACTCTCTTCTAAAGCATGGTGAATATGCAACGTAGTATATAGGTAATTCGTCTTCACTAATGATTTCATTGCGATGTATATTGGTAACTGGGACCTCTGCTGTAGGTGCAAGGTATAAGTTGTCAACTTCGGTATGGTACATATCCTCTTCAAACTTAGGCAGCTGGCCAGTTGTAATCATGGATTCCTTGTTCATTAAAACTGGTGGAAATACTTCTTTGAAACTGAATTCTTGTATATGATGTTCTATCATTGCATTTATAAGATATCTCTCAAGTGTAGCACCTTTTCCTGTATATAAGGGAAACCCACTTCCAGATAGTTTTGCACCTTTTTGAAAATCAAATAATCCAAGTGCCTCTCCAAGAACTAAATGAGATTTTGGTTCAAAGTTAAATTCAGGTTTACTACCATACGATCTAATTTCCACATTGAAATTTTCATCTAACCCTTCAGGAACGCTCTCATGCGGAAGATTTGGTATACTATATAAGTAAGATTCTAAATCTTTTGAAACGGTATGCAATTCTTTTTCAATATTTTTTAAATCGTCTCCTAGTTCGCGAGTTTTTTTTATAGAATCAGATGCATCCTCTCCAGCTTTTTTTAGTTTCCCAATAGCTTCTGATGCAGAATTGCGCTCTGCCCTCATTTCGTTGGAAATTGTTTTTAATTGACGCAGTTTTTTATCTAGAGTTAAAACATGGTCTAAATCAACCCCATCCTGCTTGGATGCAATTAATCTTTTACATAGTTCTGTCTCGTTACGAAGGATTTTAAGTGAAATCATAAGAATTTTAAATTATGTGAAGTTCTAATTTATTTTTAATTATGTTCCATTCCCAGTTTTATAGATTTTAAAGATTTGAGAGGGCTAATGCCCGGGCTAAATATGGTTTGGATTAATTCTGTTTAAAGAATAAGTTTTGTTGTAATTACAAGGAATACTATCGGAATAAACCGCGCCCATTTTAACATTACAAGGCAAAAAAAATAACATAATACTCATCGAGTCATAGTCGTATTCCTTGTCTCCTACCGAGACCTCGATAAGTCAGAACTTAAAATGAAAAGAATATACAATATATTGTTAATAGCAATATGCGTACATGGAATATCTAATTCTCAAAACCTAGATTTAAATACTTTAAGACTTGCCCAGCGACAAGCATTCAAAGCAAGCAAGACAAACTCTAGTATTTTAAACAAAGATAAACGACAAGAACGTTTTGTTACAGATAAAATTGTAGACCCAGATGAATACATAGTTGGCCCGGGCGATGAGTTGCATATAAATATTATCTCTAGTAACGAAACCTTTGATCATAGCCTAGTTATATCCCCAACTGGTCAGCTACTCATACCATCAGTTGGTATGGTTGACTGTAATAAACTGAAATTATCGCAACTCGTTAAAGAAATTAAAAGGGAGATAAGATCATGGAGTACAAATGTTAGGATTAATGTTGAACTTATCAATATAAGGGAGTTTAGAATCTTGGTTTTGGGCCAGTTTGATAATGCTGGATATTTTATTGTTACTCCAATGACTAAAGTATCAGACTTATTTAATCAAATAAAAACAGAGCATAATCAAAAGGCTAAAGAAGCAATAAAGGTAAATAAAGAATCTTCATTTTCTGAAACTTTTGGCATGAGATCCCGAATTGCAGTAGATGATTTTTACAACAGAAAGTTAGGTTTGGAAGAAGAACCTGATAATGACCTTTCGCATCTTTCAAAAAGAAATATCCTGATTTTTAGAGGAAAGGATACAATAAAGGTTGACCTAGAAAAGTTTAAAGTAAATGGCAATCAAGAATTAAATCCATATGTTCAACAAGAGGATGTAATAAAAATTCCATACGCGAAGCGTTTCTTTACAGTTCATGGAGGCGTGCAGAAGCCTGGGAAATATGAATATAAATCTGGAGATAAAATATTAGATGCAGTAACTATTGCTGGCGGATTTCATCCTGATGCGGTTTTGGATAGTATTAGTTTGATCAGGACAAGTTTACCTAATAATACAAGATCAATATACTTCACCCAAAAACAATGTGAGTTAGAGTTTTTAGAATCAGAAGATCATCTAATGGTTCCATATTCATATAATGAAGACCCTCATGAAATAGTTGAAATAATTGGTGAAATTAATTACCCCGGAACCTATCCAATTAAAATTGGGACAACTACCATAAGCGATATAATTAGATTAGCAGGTGGTTTTTTACCAAGCGCTGATAGTTCAAAAATATATATAAATAACAAAACAATTGTAAAGATACCTGACCGTGAGCTAGAGCGCATCCTTTTAAAAGACGAGATAAATAGATCAATCGAAGAAAAAGCTTATGTAAAAGCAAGAATAAGAACTGAAAAAGGAGCTCTTGAAACTTCTTTAAATACAATAAAGAATAACAACTACCTAGTAACAAGTAACGATGTCATATTCATACAAAAGTTTTTTCCATATGTAGAGGTGATCGGTGCAGTTGAGTCACCTGGTAGGTATCCTTTTTCTTCAGCAAATAATGTAAACGACTACATCAAATTGGCTGGGGGAGTCACAAAGAATGCCAGTCGTAAGAGATTCGTCATTAAATCAACCACAGGCCAGAGACTAAAAGCGAGTAGGAATCTTGATTTACAATATGGTGATGTTGTTTTCATACCTGAAAAGGTCGATTATAACGAATGGTATGCAGCTAAAGAATTAGTCTCTGCCTTATATCAAACAGGTTTATTGGTTTATTACATACAAACGATAAGAGAGAATGCAAAATGAAATTAACACCTCATGAACAGAAAATTCTAAAGATCGTTCAAGATAATCCTGGTATTATAAATGATCCAGCGAAAAGGGAGACTGTTGCAAAAAAGAATGGTTTAACAGAAAAAACTCTCAGAAACCGCATTGCCGAATTAAAGAAGAGGGATCTGATTAAAAAACCATCGTCTATTTTAAAAAGAAATAAGAAACCATTAATCACTGAGAATGATGAGATTAACCTAAAAGAGATATGGAATATATTTTTTAACAACAAATCTCTGGTAATGAAGGTAGCATTAGTTTGCACCACAATTGGCTTATCCTATTCACTTTTAGCTACAATCTATTTTGAGTCAAGAATCTCATTGTATCCCGCAGGTGAATTGAGCCAAACCAGTGGGGTGCTAGGTGATTTTCAAGGTCTCGCAAAATCTTTTGGATTAGGAGGTCTTGCAAGTGCTCCTACTTACAATATACCTGATATTATTAAAAGTCGAAGATTAAAAAAGAACATAGTTCTTCGAAAATGGAAAACTCAAGAATTCCCTGATGGATCAAATCTAATTAAGTATTGGGAACTTGATAAGCCAGCCTTTTTTTCTCCATTGAAATTTGTCAGAAAGTTTTTGCCAAGCGGTGGTTTTAGCTCAAGCAAGTTAGATAAAGAAACCTATGAAGCTATCCTTGAGCTAGATGGATTAATTTCTGTTAAGGAAGAAATATCTGGAATGATATCGGTAACTGTTTTAATGGAAGACCCGAACCTAGCTTCTGATATCGCAAATTACATTGCAGAGTATGTTAAAAGTTTTATTTCAATTGAACAAAAGCGGGAGGCTGCAAGGAATAAAGTATTTGTCGAAAAACAGATGGAGGATGCAAAGTCACAACTTGAAATTTCTGAGGATTCTCTTACCGAATTTCGAAAGAGTCATCCTCTGAGGCTTGATACCCCATCAATTGAAATGATGAGAGAAAGGCTCCAAAGCAGTGTTGAAGAAAATCGTGCTGTATACATAACTCTCAGACAGCAGTTTGAAATAGCTAAAATTGATGAAGCAAAAGAACGATTGCTAATTAACATATTGGATACAGCAGAGCCAGCAGTAAAAAAGGCAAAACCAAAAAGAACATTAATAGTCATTTTATCCTTTTTATTTGGAATCTTTTTGGCTGTTCCATATACCCTATATCTTGACAGAAGAAAAAGTTAACAGCTCAACCCAATCAACGCTTAGTAAGCGCCTGGTACAAAACTCACTCCATACAGGACTGGCTCTTGCATTTGTTGGGGTTATTCCATTTGCATTTAATTTTTTAATCGCAAGGACATTTGGTAAAGAAACACTGGGTACAATAAATGTTTCAATAAGTTTCTGCCTTATGATTACTATCTTTGTTACAAATTTTTTTGGTACTTCTGGAACTAAATTTTTGGCGGAATATCGCGGAAGCAAAAAACTAGAACATTTTAAAATCGTTTTAAAATTAGTTTTTATTGGACCACTTATCTTAACAAGTGTTATTTCGATAATTCTTATAATGAATTGGGAATATTTCTCATATAATTTTTCCCTATCATCTAACTTCCTTTTCGTTCTTATTTTATTTCTCTATCTACGATCATATTATATTATTTTTAGAAGAGTTTTATATGGTGTAGATCTTGTTAAAACCTATGCAGTCAATGAAGCTCTATCTGCCTTAATCATGTTGGTCGCTCTTTTGTTTGTATGTCTTACTGAAAAAAAAGAGTTTCTTATTCATTGTTATTTAATCTCCTATGCATTTTTCTTCCTTTTAAGCTTTATTTCATTTTCTAAGAAATTCAAATCAATTACAAGTAAGTTAGTTTCATCTGAAAAAATAAATAGCATGAAGGTAATTAAATCCTTTGCAAATTATGGTTTAGTAAGTATGGTCGGTACCGTAGCAAGTACGAGCACAAGTTATATATCTCTAATTATAATTGGAATTCATCTCTCCCACTCGGATGCTGGTATCTACTCTTCTGTTTTAACCATTGTTAGTATCTTAATGTTTTTCCCTAAATTATTCACCCAAGTATTTCTTCCCGAGTTTTCAAAGTTATTTGGTGAAGGTGATAATAAAAGAATCTTTCAAATATTTAATAAAACTAATTCAGTTATGATCCTTCTATCAGCTTTGATATGTTTAATAGTTTTTATTTTTTCTCATAACATATTATCCATTTTTGGTAAAGAATTTTCTGAGGGAAGTTTAATTCTAAGGATTCTGATCCCTAGCCTGTTTATTAGAATGATTTCAATACCTTTTGTTTCCTTTCTTTCAGGAACAAAATATGTACTGTATCCAAATATAGGTGGTATTATAATATTAATAATATCTTCACTATGTTGGGTTTTACTAGTACCAGATTATAATTTAGTTGGAATTGCGATTGGCTATACTGCAGGAATTGTCATCGGGATAGGATATCAAATATTTGTGGCTATCTTGAAAATCAAGTCTTTTAGCACCAATTATTAGATTATTAATAATGATCAGATTAAACATTATTATAAAGTACTATATGCTGTCTTTTCTTTTTATTGACACAATTAGTGGTTTTGTACGCATTTATTTAGGCATTACTAACCCTCTTTTCAATATAGGATATTGGATAAGAGGCCCAATTTTGGTTATTTTTATTTTTTATTACTTTTTTAAAATAAAAGATAAAGATCTTTTCTATGATGAGTTCTTAGCTATTACCATGTTCATATTTTTCCTAATGAGTACAATGATCCATTTTTTATATCATTCATCTGCTAGCATGTTCATTGAGGATGCTACCTATATATTAAGATTTCAATTTCTATTGTTTCTTTTTGTATATATTAAAAATCGAATGAACCTGAGTTCTGATTTCTCACAAAAAGTAATATCTATAAATTTCTCTGTATTTGTAATTAATCTTTTAGTTGGGCATGTTTTTGGTATTGGACTAGAAGCCTATAGGTTTGAAGGCACTTCAAAGGGTATGTTTCAAGGAGGCAATCCTGTTTCAATATTAAACTTAATTTTTTTCACTTATTTCTTATTGGATGGGAAATTAAGAAGAAAAATTATACCATTATCATTAACCTTCCTGAATGCATTTATCATTGCATCAAAAAGCGTTTTTGGCTTTGTAATTCCAATTTTTTTCGCCTTGAAAAGGAGAGCATTTAGTTTAAATAAGATCATTGCATATAGCATATTTACGATAGGATTTGTTTTTTCATTTTCATTATTGATTGAAAAATCAATTGAAATGTATGAGTCACGTTTTGGAATAAATATAAATAAGTCCATTGCAGCAGCTGAAATGGTTGGTGGCTTATACACCAATCAAACTTTGAATAAAGTTACCTCGATTAATTTTAGACGGTATGCATCATTAAATATTCAAATGCAGGAATCTTTATCAAATTCAAATACCTTTTTATTTGGAACTAGTTTTTCTGGGCAAAACTTATTCTGGAAAAAAAGGGGTGAGTTTTGGTTCACCAATGCTTCAATGGACTTTTTTGATTTTTTCTTTAAGTATGGATTATTAGGTACTACAATTTTTGTTTTATTATTAACACGAGGATTAATGCATTCTCTTTATAAATCAAATGTGAGAGATAACGTTGCCATACTTTTATTTTTTGCCTACAGCTTCTTTGGTGGTCACGTCATTGATTCTGTTACATCAGGATCACTGTTTTACTATCTCTTAGCAACAATGAGTTCTAAGTGAAAGTACTAATCGTTGCAAGTGGAAACAGTGCTGTAATTAGTCCATTTGTAAAAGAGCAAGGAGATAGTTTAAAAGAAATAGGTTTGGACATTGACTACTTTTTAATAAAAGGTAAAGGTATAACAGGATATTTAAAAAATTATTTTAATTTAATTAGATTAGTGAAAAACAATACCTATGATATTATTCATGCCCACTATGGATTATCTGGACTACTAGCAACATTCCAATCTCATGTTCCTGTTGTAATAACCTTCCACGGTAGTGATGTTAATCTAAATCGAACCAATTTTTATCTCAGTTTTTTAGCCTCAAGATTATCTAATGCAAACATTTTCGTACATGAAAGCTTATCAAAAAAATTAAGTTTGTTTTCAGATAAAGCTGAAATAATTCCTTGTGGTGTAAACCTAAATTTATTTAAACCAATTGATAAGTTGGCTTCAAGAGATAAGCTTGGACTGGATCATAATTATAACTACGTACTTTTTTCCTCATCTTTTAATAATAAAATAAAAAATGCAGCACTTGCAAAATTAGCACTAAGTAATTTTGAAAATATAATCTTGCTTGAGATGAAAGGATACTCAAGAGAAGAAGTGCATTTATTAATGAACGCTGTGGACATTCTTATTGTGACTTCACATTCAGAAACCGGACCGTTAGTTGTGAAAGAGGCATTAGCATGCAATTGCCCTATTATTTCAACTGATGTTGGTGATGTAAAAGAATTAGCGAATGGTACAAAAAACTGTTACATAGTAGAATATGATGCAAAACAAATTGAACAAAGGATTCGAGATATTTTGTCATCTAATAAAAAGTCAGACGGAAGAGCTGCAGTAAAGCACATTAGTTTAGAAAAAATCGCAACAGACGTTTATAGTGTTTATAAAAGAGTATTGAAATAAGTTTAAAATGAAAATTTTTGTCGATATAGGCCACCCCGCACATGTTCACTATTTTAAAAATTTAATTTTAAATCTTAAGCATAAAGGTCATGAGTTTTTGATTACTGCAAGAGAAAAAGACGTAAGCCAAGAATTATTAGACAATTATAAAATACCATATACATCAAGAGGTACGGGTAGCGATAGCTTAGTGGGAAAATTTTTCTATTTGCTAAAGGCAGATTTCCAATTGCTGAAATTGGCTAGAGATTTTAAACCTGATATATTTTTAAGTTTCGCTTCACCCTATGCTGGCCAAGTATCAAGCATGATTCAAAAACCACATATTGCATTCACAGATACTGAGCATGCAAAACTAGGCATATTATCATTCCTCCCATTTACTAATATTGTATTAACACCATGTGCTTATAAAAGTGACCATGGTAATAAACATTTACGATTCAATGGATATATGGAACAATGTTATTTGCAAAAACAATATTTTAAACCCAACAATGAAGTTTTAAAAAAATTAAACCTGAAAGAAAATCATAAATTTGTAATAATACGTTTAGTTTCTTGGAAGGCCAGTCATGACATAGGGCACAAAGGATTTTCTCTAGATTATCTTCAGGGGTTGATTGAATTAGTTGAAAATCATTCTAGAGTATTTCTTTCAGTGGAGGGTCAAATGCCAGAACAGTTAGAGAAATATAAATTACCGATCGATCCTACAGAGATTCATAGTATTCTTTATTACGCTGAATTATTTATTGGAGAAGGAGCAACAATGGCATCAGAATGTGCTGTTTTAGGCACTCCAAGTGTTTATGTTAATTCATTATCGGCGGGAAGCCTTGAAAATCAAG
>CEOJ01010840.1_pt1 | contig 11957 bp, 14 predicted proteins | sample 530281 | NCBI WGS metagenome assembly CEOJ01 (sample SAMEA2619879, study PRJEB7988) | marine metagenome | isolation source: saline water (ENVO:00002010), including | reverse complement strand
TTTTATTAAAAATTCTTTACATATGTAGTAAAAAATTCCAGCAACTAGAGCAGATGAAAGTGGTGAGGTTATCCAGGATAAGCCAATATTCCCTACAACAGACCAATTAATTTTATCCATGCCAAGTGTATAGATACCAAAACCAACAATCGCCCCAACAATTGTATGTGTAGTTGAAACGGGCCAGCCACGTAAACTTGCAATTAAAAGCCAAACTCCAGATGCAAATAATGCAGAGATCATTCCATAAATAAATATATCTAGATTGCCAGCGAATAGTTCTGGATCGATCACTCCTTTTCTGATGGTTTGAGTAACGCCTCCCCCAGCAAGAAATGCACCTAAGAACTCAAATACTGCTGCTATAAGTATAGCTTGTTTAACAGTGAGAACCTTGCTTCCTACAGAAGTACCCATAGCATTGGCAACATCATTAGCACCAACACCATATGCTGAAAAAAATCCTAAAAAAATTGCAGATATGAGGATTAAAGGTATTCCGAATAAGGTTAATTCAACTATTCCCATTTATAGGACCTAATATTTGTTTATACTATACCCTCTTTTCTAGGAATTTACATGAGCGTTATTGAGTATAAATTTGAACAATACAAATCATTGGGTCCAATCATATATAGAAAAGAAAAATATAATCTTCAAGTTGAATTACTAAAACTACAAGAAGATGTAATTAAGAATAAAAGAAGAATAGCATTATGTTTTGAAGGAAGAGATACTGCGGGCAAATCATCTACTATTAATTTCTTTTCTGAACATTTAAGACCATCAAATTTTCGTTATGTACATTTAGGAATACCTACTGCTGAAGAAAAAAAAGAATGGTTTAATCGTTGGGAAAAAGAGCTTCCAGATGAAGGGAAACTGGTCTTATTTGATAGGTCATGGTATACGAGAGCATTAACAGAACCTACTCTAGGCTATTGCACCAAATCACAATATGAAGACTTTATGAATAATGTTAATAAATGGGAGGATAGGCTTATAAAAAATGGCTTAGAAGTAGTTAAATTTTATTTTTCTATCGACAAAGATCAACAGAAAAGAAGATTATCAGCAAGAAAGCATAGCAAGCTTAAATATTGGAAATTATCTGATTCAGATAAACGAATGGTAAATAAATGGGATGTATTTACTTTGTATAAAAATCAGATGTTTGATGTAACAGCTAGATCAAATTCTCCTTGGGTTGTAATTAATGCAAACAATAAAATGATTGCAAGATTGAGTGCACTTCGATATATATTAAATACAATAGATTACGAACATAAAAAGATACTTGAACCACCAAAATGGGGAGAAGATTTGGGCCAATATTCTTGTTATATAGAAGGAGTATTGTTTGATAATTTAACTTATGAACAATATAAGATTCTGGCTCCTTTTTCAGACTAATTAAATGAAAATTTCTATCGTTGATATTGGATCTAATGCTGTTAAGTACAAGATTTTTAATTCAGAAAATTTTGAACTTGATGAATATTACAGAGAACCATTAAGACTTGGGCGTGATGTTTTTAGTGAAAATAAATTATCAGAATCAACCATTAGTAAACTAATAGACTTATTGGTTAGATATTCAGAGATTTTTAAAGAAAGAAATATTGAACAAACGTATTTTATAGCAACTTCGGCTGTTAGAGATTCTGAGAATTCAGATATGCTTATTAGCAAATTAGAAGAAAAAAATATTCATTTGAAAATACTTACTGGCAAACAAGAAGCATCATTACTTGTAAATTTTAACAAGGATATAGAAGATTCAGCAGTAATTGATATTGGTGGAGGAAGTGTTGAGGTATGCATAAATAGTAAATCAAATATGCATTATGAATCTTTTCAACTTGGCGCAGTCAGACTTCTTAATTTAAATCAGAATGAAAGATATGAAGCAATGAGTCAATTTGGTGCTTGGCTACAAGAATTTAGCCCAATACCTACAACATTTGGTTTAGGGGGTAATTTGAGAGCAATAATGCAGGCAAATGATCATAAAGGTGTAATAAATACAGAGGATCTAATTAATTTAATCGATAATTACAATCGTCTAGATGAAGATATTCTTATACAAGAGTTTGATATTCCAAAAGATAGAATCGATATTGTTCCTATAGCTGCAGAAATTTATTTATTTTTCTTATCTAAGATTGGTGCAAAAACAATAGAGAATAGTTTTTCAAGCATTTCAGATGGGTTAGTAAGAAAAGTTGTTACAGGGGAATTGTAAATCCCATTCTATTACCTAGGAAGATTGAAACATCTGATTTAAGAATAGCCGTTTCTATTTCTAGATCTATAAAACCAGGCCTATAAATCATTAGCCCCATATCATTATTTTTTGAATCTAAAAGCTTTACTTCATATACATTTCCTTCAAGACAGCGAACATTACCGCTTACAGTTTCTTTATATGAATCATTCGATAATGATAGTTTTCCTTCAATTTGATGGCATATTCCATTCTTTATTGTCATTTGTTCAATATTGATTTGTACTTCAATAATGCCTAACCCATTGGTTTTGTAAGGTGCTTCAGTGATGAAATCCTTAACATGAAGGTCGCCATTAAATAAATTTCTCTTAATAACTCCTTTAGTGCTGTTGTCATCGGTATTAAAGGACACTTTTAAGCCTGTAATAGTTGGAGACCCCTCATAGTTAAAATCACCAAGATTAATCGGAACCGTATCTACATATGAAAGATCATTTATTCTTCCTTTAAATAGATTTCCTTCAGCAAGAGAATAACTGATGCCTGATGAATCAGTTACTCGTTTTAGTAAAGAATCAACTGGAATCATAACCAAAGAAAGTCCCAATAGAAGGACAATAACAAGTAATCCAATTAAAAATCTAATTATCAAAATCTATACTCAATGTAAGGTTATTTTCATCCACTAATTTCATATTTATTGAAGCAATATTTAATCTTTCGTTATTAATAAAGTTCAATAATTCAATTAAATTAGTTTCCGATAGCATTGTAACTTCTAAAAGACCTTCTTTGTTCTTATATATGTAATTTTTTTCATCTAAGTGATTAGCAAATACACGAACTGAAGACATATTTTTAATTTTATCTTCATAATCCTTAAGTTGTGATAATTGTTGTTTAGATGCATTAAATGTCTGAACTTGGTTAGAAAGAGCTTCTCTAGATTCAGTAAGACTAGAAATTATTCTTATTTCTATAAAATAAATTAAGAAAAGAACAGAAATTGCCCCCAGTACTTTTAATAAGATCTGCTCTCTTTTTGATAATTTATAATTCATAGTTAAATTCTGTAAGTAAAAAATCTTTACTATTTGTTCTGTTGATTACTGACACCTTCTTATTATTTCTTTGTTGTTGAGCTATAAATATCTCTTCTTCAGCTTCATTTTTAAATAAGCATTTAATATTTAAAGAATTTTTAGAGTCAGTCTTATAAGTAATTTCAATTATTTTTGTAGTTTGCGATATATTTAAAATTAGTTCTGCAATTTTTGCTGTTGTTAAATTTGATTGATTTTTTAATAAATCAATTTTTTCAATAATTTGTTTTTCAATTAAGTTAATTTTTTCATCTGGATAAATTGATAGATACAGCTCAGATAATGTCTGATCCATTTTCTTCACTTGATTCCAATTAGAAGAAATATTAAATAAACCAATTAAATTAAGTAATACAATTAAAGAAATGCCTGCATAAATAAATTTCTTACTGGCATTAAAATTAAATATATTCTGAATATTTAGAGAGTCAAATTCATGAAAAGTTACTGTTTCTCTAATCTCTAAATTAAGATCATCAATTGTTTTAGGACTAATTTTTTCATTGTTTTTATCAAGAAGTTCGAAGGCCTTTTTAGTTAATTTAACCAAACTATCATCTTCTTCATAAAAAATTGAGTCACCAAAACTTATATTTGTTTTAAATAATTCTCTAAAAAATAATAAGTCTGAAGTAATTTTTACTTTTGAATCAATATGCTTAAAACCGTCTTTAAGTTTTTCTAATTTATTTTTAGTTATTGTAAAAAAATGCTCATCAGAATTATTGCATTCTAGGACTTCTACTTCTGATTGATCCTCAATTCCAATAGTATTTATAGAATTAATTATTGAGGCATGAAGATTCTTTTTATTTTTAAGTTCTGACGTATGTTTAATGTAATTTAGAAATTCATTTGGCAAAATAAATAGAACATCATTACACTCTCTAAGAGCTGATAGTTTAACTGCTTTACTTTTACCTTCACTAATTAAATGCCCAGAATCTAATGAGGTATTAGTAAAAATAAATATCTTCATAACGATGTGCTCCGATGAATAATATTATTATTTCTTGTTTTTAGACTTATTACACTGTAAAAATGAAAAAATTGTCCCTCTAAATTAAAAGTATAGTGGATCTGGAGGTATTCAGGTTTGTATATTAAAAGAGATTTATTAATTCTATCTTCATTAATGCCTGATAATTCAATAAGGTTCTGATAGCTTGTATATCCTTCTGGAGGCCTATTTATTATTATTTTTTCTATATCATTGAGTGATAAATCAGGAGACATTGAGAGTAGAACTAGATAATTATATTCATTTAGACCATTAATATTAAAAAACAAGTCTGTATTAGGTAAAGTGCATATATTTGCATAAATCTGAAGCAATTCATTGTCATTAAGAAATGAAAGATTCTTTATTTGGCTTTTATGGATATAAAGCTGGTCAGGACTTAACGATAAGCTCTCATTCGCAACATAAAATAAATCTTCGGCTCCAAAAGGCTCAGGCAGACTATCGCTATCAAGTGAATCATAAAGAAGATCTAAGAGCTCTCTATGCTTATTCTTATCAACCTCACTTACTTTTAAGAAATTTTTAAATAACTCTCCATGTAAATCATTCTTTACATAAATATTTCTAAATGGTTTTACTAGCGAATTTAAATTAAAACAGGTTGAAAAATCAGTAAGTTCAATTCTTAAATCTGGGATTTTGCTGCCAATAATAAAATTAAGCTCTCCCTCTCCTAACTTTACATTTCTTAATCTATTTGAATTGCTTATTAAGGTATCAATAAGCAATTTCTCTGTATTAAGAAGTTCAATGCGTTTTTCTATAGAATTAGAGAATACATTTGTTTTTAATGTGTCTGTATAAATAGTTCTGCTAATTATTAGCACTAGGAAACTTAGAATAACTATCAAAGCTAGAGTAGATATTAAAACAAAGCCCTTTTTCATCTGAATGCACTAAATATCTGTCTATAGATAGAGTTTTCTATCTCATAAGTTAAAAAAATGTACTTAGGAAATTTTATACTTGAATTATGTTTTAAATTTGGCCAATCAATCTCTGCTTCATCTAATTCTTCACCAAAACGAATTTCTAAATTTTCTATGCCCTCTATTAAAGTTTCGCGAGAGATTTCTACTTGTTCTTTATTTGATAATGTAGTGACTCTTATAAGCTGATTATTTTCATATAAATAGATAACTCTTCTTAATTTTGAAATAGTTTGTAAATGATCGCTAGTACTTAAAGAAACAAAGGTCATAACTCTATTTGATGAATTTCCTATGAAAGATACATTCAATTCACGGCCATTTTGATCTTTCATATCAAATGGTACAGCCTGCATTAAATCTAAACGTATGGTATTTATTGTGTTCATATGGTCTGAATCTCTTTTTATGCTTGCATCCACTCTTTCTTTTAAAAAAACGCTATTAGAAAGAAATTCAAAAGACATAATGGATATGATAGATGCTGCTAATAAAGCAACTAAAATCTCAATTAGAGTAAAACCTTTCGTTATTTTCATTTAATAATTTTGATTGTATACGTATTAGAATCGTCCTTAAATTCAACTTCTATTTCTACAAGAGCGTTATAACGGCTAAGCTGTTTTTCAGATATTGAATCTAAATCAAAAAGTTCTTGAATCTGATTGCCATCAATTTTTGGGTTAGCAGTGTAAATAGTTAAAACATTAGTTTTTAGCTGATATTCATCAAGATAGTCTTGCTTCATATCTTGCGCCTTTAAATTTTGTTCTATTAATTGGCTATAAGCTAAAAAAGTAATAGATATTATTAAAAGAGCTATGACAACTTCTAGTAAGCTAAATCCTTTTTTAAGATTAGTTAAATTCAATTATTTCACCATTACTAAGCATTAATTTTTTTGTTGATATCTCGTGGCCAGGAGCGACAATTAAATACATTTCATTTTTTTTAATTTCTTTATTATTACCATTTATGTCTTGATAGCTTGATACGTAATTAGAATTAAATTCTTCTAATCTTACCCACTCACTATTGGCATATATGTTTATAGATTCTTTTGAAAAAGCATAAGTTGATCCTGTATATAGGCTTATTTCACGATAATAATCAATTTTATCTTCTAGGTTTTCTTCTGGAGCCGGTTGCCTTAATAATAGATAAAACGAAGTAGAAGCAACTGATATTATTGTTAAAACAATAATTATTTCTAGTAAAGTGAAGCCCTTATTCAGTCCAGTTTCCGATATCTGCATTCTCTCCTTCTCCACCAGGTTGTCCATCAGCGCCTAAAGAGATAATGTCAAATTCACCGTATTGTCCTGGGTAGATATAAATATAATCATTACCCCATGGATCTTTTGGAAGTTTATTTATGTAACCTCCAGAAGGATACTTTCCAGGTTTTTTAAGATTGCCTGGATTTTCTTTTAAACTACTTAAACCCTGTTCCTGTGTTGGATATGATCCTTCACTGATCTTAAACATAACTAAAGCTTGCTGAAGTCTAGCAATATCTTGCTTTGCAACTTCTACATAAGCATTACTTAATGTTGGAAGAAAGTTTATAGAGACAAGAGAAACTAGCAATCCTAGTATGACAATAACAATTAGTAGTTCTAATAAAGTAAAACCTTTTTTAAGTAATTTTTTCATATATTGAATATTAAATTATTCATTTGTAATAAAGGCAACATTATTGCCAAAACAATAAGCATTACAAATACTCCCATTGTTAATATTACTATTGGTTGTAAAAGAGTAAGCAATACTGTTCTTCTAGATTCAACTTCTTGATCTAGAAAATTTTTAATCTTTTCAAACATTTCACTTATTTGACTCCCTAGATCTCCTGAGCTGAGTAATTGTTGAAAAACATTAGGAAAAATTTTTGACTGAGAAAAAGCTTGGCTAATTGATGTTCCAGAAACAACTTTATTAACAACAATACTTACTTCATTTTTTAAATACTTATTCTTAAAGGTATCTTTTGAAATATGGAGGCTATCAATAGTATTTAAGCCTGCTTTTGTCATTAATCTCATTGAAGAGCAGAATCTAGCTGTTTGATCAAATAATATGATTTCTCCAAAAAGTGGTAATTTTAAGAAGGTTTTTGAAACCTTTAATTTAAAGTTTATTGATAGAAAATTTGACTGTAACAGAAGATAGCAAACTCCTATTAAGCCTAACAAAGAAAAAACCATATAAGGAAATACGGCTGAGAAGCTAAGAAGTATTTGTGTTAATAAGGGCAAGGTTACATTTGAAGAAACAAATTGCTCAACTACTTGCGGCAACACAAAAGTAAGAAGAGCATAAATTACTGCTAATGAAACAAAGAATAAAATACTTGGATATACAAGAGCTCCAGTAACTTGAGATTTAATTTTTGTTTCCTTATCCAGATATTCAGCTAAATCAGAAAATACTTCAGATAATGCAGCTGATGTTTCTCCAGCATAGATAGTCGAAGTGTATATTTCATCAAATACCTTTGGAAATTTTTTCATAGCGGAGCTTAAGCTATTACCTTCTGTAACGTCTTCCATGATGCTTAAAAGAACTTGAGAGAGTTTTGTATTGATCGATTGAGAGCTTAATAATTCTAATGACTTTTCTAAAGGTGTTCCTGCCGAAAGTAATGCAGCCATTTGCTTAGTGAAAATAGATAAATTTTTTGTCGATATTTTAATGTTAGATTTTTTTTGTTCACTTTCAGTAATAGACAATGGATTTAAGCCTTTATTTTGCAATAAAGACATTGCCTCGACTTGATCAGCAGCACTTATATAACCACTAATCTTTTTTTCTTGCTGATTAAATGCTGAATATTTAAATGTAGCCATTAGTCTTCTGTAATTCTTAATAACTCTGATAAAGAAGTTTTGCCATCTTTTAATGCTAACAATCCATTTTCAAAGAGTTTTTTATTATTTGAGTAGGCATATTCTGTTATTTCATTTTCTGAAGCAGATTTATAGATTAATTCACTAATTTTTTCATTCATTAAAATATACTCACCAATGCTTAATCGACCTTTATAGCCTGTATGTTCACATTTTTTACAGCCTGTTGATTTATAAATAGGATCCTTGATATCGTATTTTTCAAGTATGTTTGAATTTTTTGACTCCTCGTCTATAACTTTACATTCATTACAAAGTTTTCTGACAAGTCTCTGTGACAATACATAAACTATGCTTGAAGATAATAGATATGGCTCAATACCCATATCTCTTAATCTAGTAATTGCATTAACAGCACTATTCGTATGTACTGTTGATAAGACTAAATGGCCAGTTAAACTTGCCTGAATGGCAATTTCAGCTGTTTCTTTATCTCTTATCTCACCTACCATAACAATATCTGGATCTTGTCTTAAAATAGCCCTTAAACCCTTTGCGAAGGTTAATCCAGTTTTATTGTTAACTTGTGTTTGCCCTATTCCATCAAGAGCATATTCTACAGGGTCTTCAATAGTTAGAATATTTTGTGATCTATCAGAAATTTCTTTGAGGCCAGCATATAAAGATGTAGTTTTTCCTGAGCCTGTTGGACCTGTAACAAGAATAATTCCTTCTGTTTTAGATAAGCCCTTTTTAAAACTTTCCAATGTATCTGTAGAAAAACCAAGATCATTTAAATTTATATGTGTTTTATCTTTTTCTAATATTCTGAGTACTACTCGCTCACCAAACGAGGAAGGTAAAGTTGATACACGAAGATCAACCTCTTTCTTTCCAATTGATATTGAGATTCTTCCATCTTGAGGAAGCCTCCTTTCTGATATATCTAACTTGGACATAATCTTTATTCTTGAAATAATCATTTGAGTTATGTTCTTTTGGTATTGCAGGACCTCTCTTAAAACTCCATCGACCCTAAATCTAATACTTAATTTATTTTCAAATGGCTCAAGATGAATATCTGAAGCTCTAGCTTTAATAGCTTTAGTAATTGTTGCGTTTATGAGTTTTATTATTGGACCTTTATTTTTATCATCCAATAAATCATCTGAAGGAGATATTGAGTTAGCTATATCTGCTAAATCTAAATTATCTAATTCTGAGAAATCTAAATCCTCTGTTTGTTCGGTATATAGTTCTGTTAAAAGATTCTCAAAATCATCATCTGTGTATATTTTTTTCTCTACTGTATCTTCAAATAATTTTTGAATTGAAGATAAAATTTTAGGCTTTAACTCTCCGCAGACATGAAGAGTTGAATGCTTATTTTCATTTGTAATTGCTACTTTATTTAATTTGCAATAGCTATAAGGCAAAGGAAGATTCATATTTAATCAGTTTCTAGCTCTTCTTCTTTTAGAATTTGTTTCGCTTTGATTAGATTAAATTTTTCTTCGGATAAATCTTTTGTGGTTAAGGAGTCTCTAAGAATAGTTGGACGAAGAAAGATCATTAAGTTTCTTCTCTGAACTGACTTTGCAGACGATCTAAAAAGTCTCCCTAATAACGGTATATCGCCTAAAAGAGGCACCTTATTAACTGATTCTTGCACATCCTCACTTATTAAGCCTCCAAGCACTAATATTTGGCTATTATCAGCTAAAACAGTAGTCTCAATTTCTCTTTTATTGGTAATCAAGTCATTAGAATTTGGAAGTTGCGCACCAGCAATGCTTGAAACTTCTTGTCTTATAAAAAGCGCTACAGAACCAGAGTCATTGATTTGCGGCCTTACTTCTAATTTAACCCCTACCTCTTCTCTAGCTGTAGTTCTGAATGGTGTTAAATTATTTGCCCCTAAGGATTCTCCAGTAGTAATAGGAATCTCTTGGCCAACAAGCAATGATGCCTCTTCATTGTCCATTACAACAGCTGATGGGGTGGAGAGTATATTGGAATTCTGATCTTCTCTTAAGAGAGATAGCAATACAGCAAAATTATCTTCTCCATCTCTAAGGTTGCCTAGCCCTGCAACAAAACCTCTTGTTCCCAATATTGATGAAGCAGCTCCTGCAGAAGAACCGATATCAGTATTATCATCTGCTGAACCTACAATTGATAATAAGTCTGGACTTGTTGTTGTTGGAAATCTGGTTAATGCAATTGGTGTATTGCCATTAGATTCACCAGAGTAAATGGTATCTACACCTAAAGCTTTTGCAGATTCATCAGAAATTTCTACTATTATTGCTTCAACATATACTTGAGGTCTTCTTATGTCGAGCTGTTCTACTATGGAGGTTAGAGTTTTAATGCTTTGAGGGTTAGATCTAATAATTATGGAGTTTGTTTCTTCATGAGAAGTTATGACAGTCTTATAATCAACGTTTTGTTCTTGATTAAATGATGCTGAAACATCTGTAAGAATCTTTAATATGTCTTCAGCTTTTGAATAATTAAGATAAATAACCTTCGTATTTTCATTTAAATTATTATCTAGATCTAGCCGAGATAATACTCTTTTAGCTCTAATCACTATCTCTAAAGGACCGCTAAATATTAATTTATTTGAGCCTTGAAAAGTAGCAACAGCCAATTTATCAAATCTAGTATTAGGATCTGTTTTTAATGAATTTATTAGTCTAAGAGCTTCGATTGCTGATAAATTTTTTAATTTAAATTCAGAAATACTTGTATCTAATTCAGAATCTAAGTTTCTTATAATGTCTTTTATTCGTCTGATATTGTCTGCATCATCAGCTATTAGAACTTCTCTATCGTTATTTAATGCAACTATATATGATCTTACGCCCACAATAGGTTTAACTGCATTAACTATGTCCTTGGCACTGGAAAATCTTAGCTTTATTACTTCTGAACCTATAGAGCCCTCAAAAGTGCCATCTTCAGAAAAATTCTTTACCCCTTCTTGCGATGGTATAACTCTATATATGTCTCCATCCTTCAATACGTTATACCCTTGAACTTCCATTGTTGAGATAAATACCTCCCATATAGACTCTGAATTTAAAGGAGCATCTGAATAAATAGTTATTAGGCCTTTTACTCTAGGATCTAAAATAATAGTTTTGTCAGTAAGCAATGCTATATCTTGAGCAAATGTTTTTATATCTGCATCTTTATAAAAGATATTCTGGTCCTGCGCAGTAAGCGTTAGGGACAAGAATACTGCTATTATTAATCTCTTTAAAAACATATTATTCCTGTATTAGATCTATTCTATTTTGATCAAAAGATTTATCTGATCCTATGATATCAAGAAAAGTATAGTTTTTACCATCAAAAAAATACGCTCTAGAACCATCAGCATGAGAAAAAATAATTTGAGAAGTAACATTTGATCCTTGTTCTATAAGTCTATATTTATCTTTTTCTAAAACAATTATGGTGCTTTCAGGATTATTCCCTCTTATACCAACTAATTCAAAGCCTAGCGTTAATCTAGTTGCACTTTCTATAGATCCAATACTGTCAGAACTTATAATTTGCTTTTCTGTTACTGGCGCAGGAAGTTTTTCATCAATATTGGCAGTACTAAAAGACAAGAATCCAATGTTGTAATAAAAAAATAAAATCAATATAAGAAAAAAAGAAAAAATGGTTAATCTGATTAAGTCGCTTCTATTCATTAGATAATTTTACTATTTAGTATTAAATGTAACAAAGAATGTTGTGCCCTTGCCTATTTTTGATTCTACCGCTACTTCCGCATTGATTCTACTAGCTAATTGCTTAACAAGA
>CEOJ01209482.1_pt1 | contig 12116 bp, 10 predicted proteins | sample 530281 | NCBI WGS metagenome assembly CEOJ01 (sample SAMEA2619879, study PRJEB7988) | marine metagenome | isolation source: saline water (ENVO:00002010), including | reverse complement strand
CCTTGTTGCTGGCCAAATTCGCCCGCCAAAATCAAAAGAGAGATTCTATGCATTATTAAAAATAGAAACAGTAAATGATCATCCTATTGATAAACTTAAAACATTAATCCTTTTTGATAATTTTACACCTTTATATCCAGAAGATAAATTGAATTTAGAATCAAAAGATAAAAATCTCTCTATGCGCATTATGGATCTTGTAGCCCCAATTGGCAAAGGACAAAGAGGTTTAATTGTTGCACAGCCCAAAACTGGTAAAACTATTTTATTACAACAATTAGCAAATGCAATAAGTAAAAATCATCCAGAGACAAAAAGAATAGTTTTATTAATTGATGAAAGGCCCGAAGAAGTAACTGATATGAAAAGGCATGTTGATGCAGAAGTTATAAGTTCTACATTTGATGAACCGCCAGAGAGGCATGTTTCAGTTGCAGATATGGTATTACAAAAAGCAAAAAAAATGGTTGAGTTTGGGAATGACGTTGTCATTCTTTTAGATAGTATTACACGATTAGCTCGCGCTCACAATGCTGTCATTCCTCATAGTGGTAAGATACTTTCTGGGGGTGTTGACTTTAATGCTTTAAAAAAACCAAAACAATTTTTTGGAGCTGCTAGAAATACAGAAGAAGGTGGTAGCTTGACTATTATATCTACAGCATTAATTGATACTGGTAGTAGGGCTGATGAAGTTATTTTTGAAGAATTTAAAGGCACAGGAAATATGGAATTAGTTCTAGATCGCAGGTTAAGCGATCGACGAGTCTATCCAGCTTTTGATATTATAAAGTCTGGTACTAGAAAAGAAGAATTATTATTAGATCGAAAAGTATTAAGTCGTATGTGGATTCTTAGAAAGTTATTAAATGATATGAAAGTTGAAGAAGCAATGGAGTTTATGCAAGAAAGGATGAAACGTACCAAAACAAATGCAGAATTTTTAGATACGATGAGTCAATAAATTATAGATTAACTTCTTTCTAATGAGTAAACCCTTTCCTAATATAAAATCAATTATTGTAAAGGTTGTAACAGATAAACCTGTAAGAAAAACCCCTTATCAAGTAAAAGGGATTTTCATGAAGCAATATAGTGATGAGCCAATAATCCCTATGTTAGATGGGTCATATAGAAATAAATTTTTATATCCTCGAGTTCAAGTAAAAATTCTTAATGAACAAATATATATTATTGGGCTGCATGAAGGTGTAGAGCCAGTCTTATCAATTATTGAAAAATTAAGTACTCTTAATTTTGGTAATATTACTTTTGAGATTAATGATTTTGACGTTGAGCAGCAGGCAGAACAATTTGTCCCCACTAATTGTTTGTTACGATATCGCTTTGTAACTCCTTGGGTAGCTTTAAATCATATGACAGGTGGTCGTTATAAATTTTTAACCAATCAGGAAAAGCCTTCTTTTTTAAATCGTTTACTTGGACAAAATATAATTTTTTTAGCAAAAGAAGTTGGTTTAAAAATTGAAGATAGTATTTTTACTAAAGTTAAGCTAGAAAGTTTATTTCCTAAACCTGTAGATGATAATAAATGGGGCGCATTTATGGGTGAGTTTAAAACAAATTTTTTATTTCCAAGTTATATTGGGATTGGGAATGGTATTACAAGAGGATATGGCACTATTTATGGGATGTTTGACCTAAATGCTTTTTCTTTTGATAAAGAAAAAATTAAGTATAGTGATAATATTCAAGAATTAAATCCAGAAGATGAGAGCGGTATGGAAATTATCTCAGCTTCAGATGTCCCTAGGCCAAAGCGGCATAAAAGACGTCCTAAAAAATTTAAAAAGAAGAATAAATCTAAAAGTTTTACAAAACACACAAAAAAGAAAACAAAAAATAAAAAAGTTCACCAAAAAAGTGGTAGAAGGTTTTTAAATGATTTTGATATTGAAGAAGATAAAAGAGACGATAATATAGATGATAACTTTGATGATTCTAAATTCAATACAGAACAGCACCATAAACAACAACATAAGTTTTGAGATATAAGTTAGCAAAAAGAGTTCATAGGGTTTTACCATCATTTACGTTAGAAATGGCGACTAGAGCTGCTGAAATGAGATCACAGGGTATAGATGTTATTAATTTTTCTGTTGGAGAGCCTGATTTTAATACTCCAAAACATATTATTGATGCCGGTAAAAAAGCAATGGATGATGGCTTTACAAAATATACTGCTGGGCCAGGGATGTTAGAATTTCGTGATGCCATTTGCAGTAAGCTAAAAAACGAAAATGGACTCCGTTATGAACCAGAAGATATTTTAGTATCCAATGGAGAAAAACAAAGTTTATATAATGCATGTCAAGCATTATTTGATAAAGGAGATGATGTAATAGTTTTCAGACCGTATTGGGTTTCTTTTCCTGAGTTTATAAGATTATCAGATGCAGAACCGATTTTAGTAGATACTATATCTGAAAGTAATTTTGAGCCTGATTTTGATGATTTAATATCAAAAGTAACACCTAATATAAAAGGTCTGATTTTAAATTCACCATCAAACCCAACAGGTGGTATATGGAGTGAAAAAGCAATTCTTAAAATTTTAAAGTTAGCCAAAAAAAACAATTGGGTCGTAATATCTGATGAATGTTATGAGCGGTTGGTTTATGATGGGAAATTTATTAGTACTGAAAAAATTAATAGAGATTACAATATAGGTGCTACAGTGATTACATGTTTGAGTTTATCAAAAACATATGCAATGACAGGATGGCGCATCGGGTATTCTGCTGGCCCTAGAGAGATTATTAAGGCTATGTCAAAAATTCAAGGCCAAGCTACTTCTTGTGCAAATTCTATAGGTCAAATGGCTGGGATTGCGGCACTTACTGGAGATCAATCTTGCGTAAATGATTTTAAAATTGCATTTAAGCAACGACGTGATTTAATTGTACAATTATTACAGGGGCTTCCTAATATTATTTGTGGTAAGCCAGGAGGGGCATTTTATGTTTTTCCTGATTTTTCTGGTTATATTGGTCGTAAAGTTGATGGGAAGGAACTTAAGGATACTTTTGATATTTCTGAGTATATTTTAGGCTGTGCTAATGTTGTTACAGTGCCTGGTGATGGATTTGGAGCACCGGGACATATCAGATTTTCTTATGCAACTAGCACTGAAATAATTGAAAAAGGTGTTGATCTTTTAAAATCTTCATTAGAAAAAATTTCTTAATTAGGAGTTAATTATGAAAAAAAATATACATCCTGATAGCTACAGATTAGTGGTATTCAAAGATACATCATGTGATTATTCATTTTTGACTAAATCCACTGTTGAGACTAAAGAAACAATTACTTGGGATGATGGTAAAGAATATCCATTATTTAAAATCGAGATTTCAAATAAATCTCATCCTTTTTTTACGGGTAAACAAAATTTAGTAGATACGGCTGGACGTATTGAAAAATTCAATAAAAAATATAGCAACAAATAAAAATATATATTTATGATGGTTCTATTTTCAATTTAATATATTGAATAGAGCCATTTTTTTATGAAAAAGATTACGTTAATCTCAATTATGAAACCCTCAATAATGGTAGGTGGGCAAGCAGTTATAGAAGGTGTTATGATGCGTGTCCCTGGAGCTTATGCAACAGCAGTAAGAGATCCAGAAGGTATAGTCCATGTACAAAAGGAAGAGTTCTATTCGATTACAGAAAAATCTTCTTTTTGGAGTAAACCTATTTTTCGCGGTATGGCGTCTTTATATGAAGCAATGAAAATGGGTATGAAAACTCTTAATTATTCAGCTGATATTGCTCTACCAGATGAAAATGAGCAGAGTAAAATCAGTGAATTTTTATCAACCATTTTTGCAATAGCTCTTGCAATTTCTTTATTTATGATAGCACCTATGTGGATTACAACAAATCTTATGGATATAGAAAAAGAGGCATTATGGTTTAATTTGACTTCTGGCGGATTTCGAATATTATTTTTTATTATTTATCTTTTTCTTATTTCATTATTAAAAGATGTTAGAAGGTTATTCCAATATCATGGAGCAGAGCATAGGGTTGTATATAATTTTGAGTCTGGGAAGGATGTTAATGTTAAAAATGCACAATCATTCCCCACACAACACCCTCGTTGTGGTACAAGTTTTTTATTTATTGTGCTTTTAACTGCTATATTGGTTTTTGCTATTGTAGATACAATTGTCATGTATTATTTAGGAACAATTTCATTACCGATACGTCTTCTTTTTCATATTCCTATGATCCCATTGGTTTCAGGGATTGGGTACGAATTAATTAAAATTTCTGCGAAAAGTGATTTTATATTATTTTATTTTCTTAAAATACCAGGGCTTTGGTTACAAAAGATCACAACGAGATCACCTGATGAAGAGATGGTTGAAGTTTCCATCACTGCATTAAAAGAAGCCTTTGGCGATAAATATAATCAAATGGTGGGGAAAGAATATAAAGCAGAGGCTATCTAATTAAAGATAAACTTCAAGCTATTATTGATAAGCGTTCTCATTTAGCAGAACAGATGGCAGATCCAGCTATTTATAGTGATCAAGAGAAATTAACTCTTCTTGCAAAAGAGCATAGTTCATTAGAAGAAGTCGCTAAAGTTGGACAAAACTATATTCAAGTATTAAATCTTATTTCTGACGATCAACAAATGCTTGAAGGTGATGATGAAGAATTAAAAACTATTGCTCAAGAAGAATTAGTTGAATTAGAAGAAAAACGAATTGTTCTTGAAGAAAAGTTAAAAGTTTTATTATTACCAAAAGATCCTCATGACGATAAAAATTTAATCCTTGAAATTCGTGCTGGTACCGGTGGAGATGAAGCAGCTTTATTTGCAGCAGATTTATTTAGAGTTTATACAAGATATGCTGAACGTAATAACTGGTCATATAAGATTATGGATTCATCTGATACAGGTATAGGTGGAATTAAAGAAGTTATTATTTCTATGAACGGGAAAGGTGCATTTGGTATGTTAAAATATGAAAGTGGCGTTCATAGAGTTCAACGCGTCCCAAAAACTGAAACTAGTGGTCGTGTTCATACATCAGCAGCAACAGTGGCAGTATTACCAGAAGCGGAGGATGTTGATATTCAAGTTAATGATAGTGACTTAAAGATTGATACATATAGAGCGAGTGGGGCTGGAGGCCAACATGTAAATAAAACTGAATCTGCAATACGTATAACTCATATTCCGACAGGTCTAGTTGTGACATGTCAAGATGAATCTTCTCAGCATAAAAATCGTGCGGCAGCTTTAAAAGTATTGAAGGCAAGATTATTAGCAGCTGAACAAGAAAAAGTTGCAGCAAAACGTGCCGCAGAGAGAAAAAGTTTAGTTTCTACTGGAGATCGTTCTGTTAAAATTAGGACATATAATTTCCCCCAAGGTCGTGTTACAGATCATAGAATTAATTTTACAACTTATCGATTAAATGAAATTTTAGATGGTGACATTAAAGAAATTATTGAACAATTGAAGATTGCTGAACAGCAAGAACTTTTAGCTGCAGATACTTAATTAATTTTATTTATAATTATTAGAGATATACTTAAATCATATGCTTCAATCATGGCGTATAATTGATATTATAGATTGGGCAGAATCCTATTTTAAAGATAAAGATTTTGAAAACCCTAGAATTGAAATTGAATGGTTGTTACGTTATTTACTAAAATGTAGTAGGCTTGATTTGTATCTTAGATTTGAAGAACCTTTATCACAATCTCAATTATTTATTTTACGAACATGGATTAAACGTAGAGTATCCAGAGAGCCTCTCCAATATATAACTGAACATTTAGACTTTTACGGTCGTGAATTTTTTATTGGCCCAGGTGCTCTCATTCCAAGACCTGAGACAGAAATGCTTATTGATATTGCTTTAGATAAATTAGGTAACATAGATTCGCCAAATATTTTAGATGTGGGGACCGGTTCGGGGTGTATAGCAATTACACTAGGTCTAGAAATATCTAGTGCAAATGTATTAGGGGTTGATATTTCTATGAATGCTTTAACTATAGCAAATAAGAATAAAAAAAAATTATTTGCCGGCGATGTATCATTTGAACAAATTGATATATTAAAGAGTATCCCCGTTGATAAATATGACATTTTAATTTCTAATCCTCCATATATTACAAAAGATGAAATAAGTTCTATAGATACAGATATTAAAGATTTTGAACCAATTATTGCGTTGACAGATAATAAAGATGGTTTAACATTTTATAGAAGGTTTGCCAAAATTGCCTTAGATATAGTGAATATTGGCGGGTGGTTGATCCTTGAAGTGGGACAGAAAAGCCATCCTGAAAAAGCAAAAAATATTTTTAATAAAATGGGATTTCATAATACAAAATTAATAAAAGATTATAATGGAGATAATCGTGTTTTATTGATCCAAGTTTAAATGGGTACTGTAATTTGAATAATTTTATTTACCACATTAAGTTATTAAGGCCATTAAATGTTTTTTCCAGCGGGTTAGCAATGATAATCGCAGCCGCAATAATGGACGTATTTAATCAAATTGAAACTGTTATAATTGTTATGTGTGTAGTAATGTGTTATACCGGAGCATCCAATACACTAAATGATTATTTAGATAAAGATATTGATTTAGTTAATCGCCCAATGCGCCCAATCCCATTAGGTAAAGTAGAAATCAATGTCGCTCTATATATGTCAATCATCTTATTTGTTATAGGCACATTCTTTTGCTTAAATCTATCTGAACCTGCAAAAGTTATTGGCATAGTTATAGCAATGCCTCTATTAATATTTTATACTAAGTATTTTAAAGGGATACCTTTAATAGGCAATATGATTGTTGCATTTATTATAGGATTATCTTTCTTATTTTCAGGTGCCGCATTTGGACAAATGAACATAATGTGGACCCCAATGCTTTTAGCATTTGGTCTTACTTTAGTTCGAGAAATAGTTAAAGATATAGAAGATATTAAAGGCGATAAATTACAAGGATTGAAAACCTTGCCAATTATGATTGGAGAGTATTATACAATAAGATTTATTGTAATATTATCTGTATTCATGGGATTTGGATTTATCATACCTTTTTATAAAGAAATTTATGGGATTTGGTATCTAATTTTATTAATTGTGGTAGTTGAAATCCCTTTAACTTTAGTTATATTTTTTCTTTTATCTAAGCCGAATGCCCATTCAGCAAAAAAAAGCTCAAAACTACTAAAATTTAGTACCTTAGGAGGATTAATTGCGATTTATGCAGGGACAATTTTATGACAACTGAATTTGTTCATTTACATAATCACTCAGATTATAGTTTGCTTGATGGAGCACAGAGAATTGATCAATTAGTTAATACACTTGATGATTTAAATATGGATTCTGTTGCTCTAACTGAACACGGAAATCTGTTTAGTGTTGTGCCATATTATAAGGAAGCAAAAAAAGCAGGTATTAAGCCAATTATAGGTTGTGAGATATATGTAGCAGTTGGTTCCCGCTTTGATAAGAAACTGCAATCAGAAGGGGGTTGGGGCAATAATCATCTTATTTTGCTTGCTGAAAATTATACAGGTTATAAAAATCTTATGAAGCTTGTTACGGCTGGTTATTTAGAAGGATTTTATTATCGTCCTCGAATTGATATAGATTTATTACGCCAATATAATGAAGGCTTAATTTGTTTATCAGCATGTCTTAAAGGTGAAATCCCAGAAAAGATGTTGAAAGGAGATTATGAAGGGGCAAAAAAAGCCGCATTGCGATTTTCTGAAATTTTTCCAGATAGGTTTTATTTAGAAATTCAAAATCATGGTATTGCTGAAGAAGAAGCCAATATAATTAATATGAAAAAACTGGCAAATGATTTGAATCTACCATTAGTATGTACAAATGATGCGCACTATGCTAAACAGGACCATTGGGAAGCTCATGATATTCATATTTGTTTGGGTACTGGGAAAGAGCGAAGTGATCCTAATCGTCTAAGGTATGCCACACCAGAATTTTATTTCAAGTCACAAGATCAAATGTATACTTTATTTAAAGATTTCCCTAATGCAATTGAGAATTCTCGTCTTATTGCGGATAGGGTAGATATGACTTTACCAATGGGTGAATACCATTTACCTAATTTCCCAATACCAAGTGATTCCCCAACGCAGGATCCTGATGAATATTTGCGAGTTTTAACTCAAACTGGCGCAGAATTACTTTATAAAGAAATTACCCCAGATATTCAAAAACGAATAAATCATGAATTAAATGTGATAAAGAAAATGGGATTTGCAGGATATTTTTTAATTACTGCCGATTTTGTGAAATACTCTAAAGATGTAAATATTCCAGTTGGCCCTGGGCGTGGTTCTGCTGCGGGCAGTATTGTGTCATATTCTCTTGGGATTACGAGTATAGACCCACTAAAACATAATTTACTATTTGAACGATTTTTAAACCCCGATCGTATAAGTATGCCTGATATAGATATAGATTTTTGCATAGAACGCCGTGGGGAAGTAATAGATTATATTAAAAATCAATATGGAGAAAATTCAGTTACTCAAATAATTACTTTTGGAAAAATGAAAGCAAAGCAAGCAGTACGCGATGTTGGGAGAGTTATGGGGTATTCGTTTGGTGAAGTAGATAAGATTGCTAAAGCAATACCTAACGAATTAAACATAAGTTTAGAATCAGCATTAGAAAAAAGCCCTGTTCTAAAAGAGATGTCGGAAGGAGAGTATAAAGAATTAATTAATCATTCAAAAGTGCTTGAAGGTATGCATAGACATGCATCTATTCATGCTGCAGGTGTGGTAATTGCCCCAGGTGATTTAACTGATTATGTTCCACTATATAAATCATCTACAAATGATATTACCAGTCAATATGATATGAAAGGCTTAGAAGATTTAGGATTGTTAAAAATGGATTTTCTTGGTCTTAGAAACCTTACAGTGATTGATAAAACCGTAAAACTATTAAAACAAAAAGATATAGATGTAAATATAGAAAATCTTTCTTTAAAAGATGAGAATGTATATCAATTATTCTCTAAAGGTTTAACTATTGGTGTATTTCAATTTGAATCATCTGGGATGAGAGAGTTTTTAAAAAAATTAAAACCAACTTCTATTGAAGATTTAATAGCAATGAATGCATTATATCGTCCTGGCCCAATGGAGAATATTGATGACTTTATTGCACGTAAGCATGGTGAAAAACAAATTAATTATCCTCATAATCTATTAGAGCCAATTTTAAATGAAACGTATGGTATTATTGTTTACCAAGAGCAAGTAATGCAAATCGCTCATGAGATTGCGGGATTTACATTAGCAGAAGCAGACATAATGCGCCGTGCAATGGGGAAGAAAAACCAGGCGTTAATGGATGACCTTTCTATTAAATTTGTAATTGGTGCTGAAAAAAAGGGTATTCAAAAGAATAAAGCAGAAGAAATTTTTAAGTTAATCGAAAAATTCGCTCAATATGGATTTAACAAGAGTCACTCTACTGCTTATGCATATGTTGCTTATCAAACAGCCTGGTTAAAAACTCATTATCCAGAAGAATTTATGAGCGCAAATCTTACTAGTGAAATGGGCACTATTGATCGTGTTGTCATTCTAATTAATGAGTGTAAAAAATTAGGCATAAAAGTAACACCACCGGATATTAATGTGTCTTATAACGAATTTCAGCCTTTAAATAATGGCACGATTTCTTATGGTTTAAATGCAATAAAAAATGTAGGGACTAAAGCTCTGGAAACTATTATTGAAGATAGAGAAAAGAATGGTCCATATATGTCGATATTTGATCTTTGTGCGCGTGTTGATCAACAAAAAGTAAATAAGCGTGTGATAGAAAGTTTAGTGATGTCAGGTTCAATGGACAGTCTTGAAGGTAATAGAGCCCAAAAATATAACGCTGTAGATGATGCTATTAAATATGGTCAACAAATGCAAAAAGAAATAGATAAAAATCAAGTTGATTTGTTTGGGGAGAATAATCAGAATAATGAACTTATAAAACAACCAGATTTGAATAATATTCATGATTGGAGTGAACAAGATTCATTAGAAAAAGAAAAAGAGGTCCTTGGTTTATATGTTTCTGGGCATCCTTTATTAAAACATGCTGAAGATCTAGAAGAATTCACGACAGTATATTTTGGTGAAGAACAAATATTTTCAAAAAAAGACAACCTCATTGTTGGAGGTATGATTACAAGGATAGTAAGACGATATGATCGTCGCAATAGAGAAATGGCATTTTTTTCTTTAGACTGTTTAGGTGGACATGCGGAAGTTATTGCATTTTCAGATTGTTTTAAATCTTATGGGAACTTTATTGAGGAAGGTAATGTGGTATTTGTAAAAGGTAAGCCATCAGATGGTACTGATTTTTCAGATTTAAAGATTATGTCTAATGAAATTATTCCTGTTGAACATGCAAGAGATCGATTATCTCAACGTCTCAACATAAAATTTTTTCAAGATAATATCACAACTGATGATATAGATAATTTGATGATTTTATCGAAACGATATCCAGGAGACTGTCGATTAGTTTTTCATTTACCAAATAATAATTTACAGAGATCTATGAAAGTTATTGCTCATAATATAAAGGTTGCTACAGAGAAAGAATTTATTCGAAAACTCCGTGAATTATATGGCAAAGATAATGTTTGGGTTGAATAAAAATATTTTATAAAATGATTATAGTTGTACAAAGATGCTCAAAAGCTCAAGTTTCTGTTAGTAATAAAATCCTCGGTAAAATTAATTTTGGGTTAGTTGTATTTTTAGGGGTATTCCAAGATGATACAAAAGATGATGCAAATTTTTTAATTAATAAAATATCTAAAATGCGCATTTTTAATGATAAAAATAATAAAATGAATTTATCTATTAATGATGTAAAGGGATCATTATTGGTTGTTAGTCAATTTACATTGTGTGGTAATATTAAAAAAGGGCATCGCCCAAGTTTTATAAATGCTGCTTCACCAGATAATGCGAATAAGTTATATTTATATTTTATTTATGAGTTAGAAAAGATTGGTTTAAATGTAGAATCGGGTGAGTTTGGAGCCATGATGGATGTTGAATTAATTAATGATGGCCCTGTTACATTTGTGTTAAATAGTAGAGATTAGACTCTACTATTTAATACTTTTTATATAAGTATCTAATAATGCTACGTAAATGCCACCAAAAATGTTTTGAAAAAACATTTCTATTTTTTTGCTGAACATCATGTGAAGCTTTAATCTGTGGTATATAAACTACAGATTCCCCCAAAATATTTGCTCTTAAACAAATATCTATATCTTCACAATACATGTAGAATTCTTCATCAAAGCCATCTAACTTATTAAAGACTGAAGATTTGAATCCTAAAAATGACGCTGAAGCCCAATCTATATTTAAAGGCTTATTAATTTTTAATTTATTATAGTTATAGCCTATATTAAATAAGAATGATTTTATATAGGATAGTATCTTAGGAAAGTGTCTGATATTTAAATCAAATTTTTTAAATTCTCTATCTAAAAAGAGATTAATAGAAAATAGCCCTGGTTGATATTTTTTTAAAATTTCAACCATTTTTCTAAACTCTTTATTTTCTATTACAACATCGGGATTCATGACAATAAAATAATCATTATCATTAATGGCATATTTAGTACAACAATGGTGAAATACTTTATTATTATTTTCTCCGAATCCAGCTTCTTTTTCATTTGAAATATAATCAAAACTATTTTTATTACAGAAATCAGCAAGAGCTCTACTATTTAAATTATCAAGAACAATTATACTTACATCACTTCTTTTAGCAATCTCTTTTAGTTCATTATTGCTTTTTATGAATAGATCGTGTCCATGCGATATAATAGAAATATAATTATGATTTAAATTCATTTAATTAAGAGTTTAAGTTGTAATTTTTTTTAGAATTGTTCTTTGATTTTATGATAATAAGTGTATTTATTATAAAGTTAATATCACTTATTTTTTGTTAATCTTCCAATTAATTTTAAATAAACAAAGTAAAAATCATAATATTATTCTTGTTTATG
>CEOJ01112012.1_pt1 | contig 12246 bp, 3 predicted proteins | sample 530281 | NCBI WGS metagenome assembly CEOJ01 (sample SAMEA2619879, study PRJEB7988) | marine metagenome | isolation source: saline water (ENVO:00002010), including | reverse complement strand
CTTCATTAGGTGCAATATTTGGATACATAAGATTATCAGTATTATTATTTCTTGTTTCAAGACTTTCATAATCAGTTTTATCAAATAACATTGAAGGTACTGAATATTTTTGTGATCCAGTACTACTAACAGGACCATCATAAACTTTTGGACTAGCTGTGTACTGTCCCGCATGGGCGAAAGCAGTAAATCCTGCCCTGTCACCTATATTTGGAGTCCAGTTAACTAAGAAGACTGTTTCGCTCGCCGATATATTATTATCTACAGATGTATTACTATCATTGCCAGGATCCTTAAGAGATTTATATGTTGATCCAGTTTTAGTAAATGGTGCTATAGGAGGATAGAAATTTCCAGTATATACCGCGGTACCTTTCACGATTCTCATAGGACCTACGAGAATCATTCGACTGTAGCCACCATTAGATCCTATAACAAGGGTTTCGTTACTATTCCAGTCAACGCTTGTACTACTAACAGCAACTTGTTCTCCGTTATGATAAAGTTTGTGAGTCGATCCTTCACGTGTCAATGCTATGTGTTGCCACCCACCAAGATCAGCCATATCATGAGTAGATGAAATAAGAACACTAGAACTACTATTAGTTCCGTACTTAACTCTGAGTATATGTCCACTACTAGTATGATCTATGTAAAAGAAATATCCATTTCCACTATTTGGTCTATTATCAATAATTTCAACATCAGCACCATGGTTAGCGTCAGGGGTTTTATCAAAAAGCCAAAATTCGATAGTAAAATCAGTACTAGTACCAAATTGAAAGTCTGAAGATCCATTTACCTGAACTCTACCTCCATTTTGTAAAGATCCTCCAACAGTTGAAGCGCTCCACTGTTTTTGAATTTTATAGGGAGAAAATGCTACGTGGTATGCTCGATTTATAGGCCCAGTGGTAGCACTCATAAAATTTCCTTTACCAGGTGCACCTTCTGCTCCCATTCCTCTCAAATACGGTTTATTACATATTAAGAATTCAGTATTGGTGATCGTTTGTAAAGGTGCAGTCGGTGGAGCGAAATTAGCTGTATAAACTGCAGTTCCTTTCACTACTCTAAAATCTCTTACATATCCTACAAACCTCGCATCATTTGTAGCACCTGTATTTCCTGGGCAAATTCTTCCTAGTGTAAAATAATTATCACCGCCTGATCCAGCTGAAACATAGTCGTTATTGTCTGTAAAAGAAAGAATTTCACAACCATTCATATATACTTTACTAGTAGTTCCATTTCTAACCCATGCTACATGATTCCATTCGTAATCTTTAAAAACTTGATCAACTGCAGTATGAGATCCACTACTAGTGTTTGAATTACTACTTCCATATCTAGCAACTATCCTACCATTATTATCATGTACATTTATAGCTGGAGCTAAATTACTTTCGGCACTTCCTCTAAAATCAAAAAGATATCTGCTATTTGCGGTAGTAGTTACACTATAATACCATCCTTCTATGGTAAAGTCGTTAGAATTCCCTGATGGAGCTCCAAACGCAAAATGCGTGCCATTCTTATATTTTATAAAATCAGTTTGTTCAGGTATAAAAGTACTTTCCCCTGCACCACCTAACATTGTTGAATATCCTGCAGGAGCAAAAGGAGAAGTGCCAGTTACATGGCTATATACAAGTTGAGCATTGCTTGGACTTGAAACTACTGAAATTGTATGAGGAGAATCAGATTCATCAGATGTAATCTGATTCGTTTGATTATTGCCAGTTGCACCTAGAAACATGGTTGTATTTTCTGAACCCGATATACTAGTGTCAAAGGTTAAACTAAAAGTAGATGAGGCTGAAGCAGTATTGATTCCATCAGTAACACTAAAAGTCAATGTACCATCTGCAGGTGAAGCTTCTCCAACTGAATCCTGTGACTTAGGTTCGACAGTAAATATAAATCCATTTGCCGAATCCTGATCGACACGTGCTATATTATTAAAAGCTGTGTTAGCTGTTGCAGAGAATGTCACTGGAAAACCTTCGGAATCTCGAGCCGCAAGAGTTATGACAGTTGCCGTACCGTTCTTATAAGCTGTAGCGTCAGTTGCTAAAGTATAACTTGCACTTGGACTCGCAGTGAATATCGGAGTCGTGTTGATTATTGCAATATTAAACCAGCCCTGACCTGTATGAATGTACAGCTTATCAGAATCTTCGGCGAAACCTAGTGTTCCAGCATTGTTCGAATCATAACTACTTGGAAGTAATCCTGCAGAATCATAGGCAGTAAGACCTACGACGGCAAGTGAACCTGTTGAGGTAATCGTATTATTTTTAACTGCTTGACCTAGGCTTGTTGCTAGGTCTCTATTTCGACTTTGTGGCATTTACTTTCCCTTAAGATGATAGTTCGATCTTATACCAACCGCCCGTATCATTTTCATTGTTTCCTATCCATATAAAACCTCTGTCACCGCTATCTACGAAAACTCTCTGACCATCAGCATTTCCTGTTACCGGTAAGTCACCATTCTTAGCATATACCGGAACCGAACCTACTACCTTTGAAGTTATTGCAATACTTTCTTTTATATCTGAGTACTTCATATTATTTATCCGGTTATCTCAGTAGCTGGTGGTGTAAAGTTCTTAGTATAGAGAACTTGACTAGTCATTCTAACATTAGACATATATCCTTTAAAGTAATCTCCACCTCGCCTTCCTAAGTATACTCGATCAAAACTTGAAAAATTCTCTGTGTATGTACCTGATGATTCAGCCATGAATGTACCATTGAGGTATATCCTAATCTTATTATCAGATTCTCGTGTCACGGCTACATGATACCACTTTGAATGTACCACTGTAGATGATCCTGATGCAACAACATCACTACTTTGATTTACAAATTTAATCTGTCCACTGTCAAACGTAATAGAACGATATGCACTTGTAGTATTCCTATCAGCAACAGGAACAAATCCTACTAGAGGTTGAGCTCCACTGGCGGTAGAATCAGAACTCATCCAAAGCTCTACAGTAAATACTCCTGTACCAAATCCTGTTGCAGCCGCATGTATCATCATGGCATTTGATGATTCATCAAATAGAGCACTTACCATTCCTCCCCTAGGACCAAAGGTGCTTGCCGAAACACCAGATTCAGCACTAAAAGCTGTTCCACTATTTCCACTATTTGTTGTTAGAGTTGAGGTGTGAGCTCCTAATATCTTAACATTAGAAGCAGTAGTCGTAACTCCATCTTGAAATGATGTTGTAGTAGTTAATGTTTCTTTCTTAGGTAAGAAAGGATAGCGACCCTGCCCTCTTGTAATCCTAAATTCAGAAATGTATGCATTAATGAATCCTGCTGCATTAGCAAATGAACCTAACCTAAATCTAGTACCTGACTCGCCAAATGATTCAGTATGAGCAACGGATAAGACTGTACCTGGATTTCCATCAACGAAAGTTTGTATTCTTTGATCTCTCTTAACAAGAGCAACATGTATAAAAGACCCTGTATTTGAAACCGATTGACTATTGAAAAGTTCAGTATCAGCATTACCCGGAGTATCATCACTATGATAATAGTATAATCTATTACTATTAGTAGTGTTTATAACAAGTTCATCATACTTTCCATTACCACCTTCACTCCCGTAATAATTAAATGCATTATAGAAAATAGGATTTATCGAGCCTGTTTTCGCAGGAGTTGCATTATAGTAAGTATAGAATTCTAAAGTATAATCTTCATTACTTCTCATTAACCAAGATAGTTTATTATTCATGTTTATATAGTCACCATTTCCGTCAAACAATATTCCTGATAGGCCAGAAACTCTAGGTTGTCCACTATGACTTTGCGTATCTCCAATTAATGTCATATGCTGCCTTCCACCTTCATCAATGATCTTTCCATCAGTCATGCTCAAGAGTAATTTAGTATTACTAACTTCAGTGAGAGCTGATGTAGGAGGAGTAAAATCTTGAGAGTATACCGCTATCGATGAATATCTCATATTTGATATATATCCTGTAAGTCCTCCAGAACTAGCATCATAAGATCCTATTCTAGGCCTTGGACTACCACTATTAGGTGATATGTTTATTCCGGAATAATTTGAAGTTTGAGTATCAAGACGGCCATCTACAAATGATGATACAACACCATTTTTTCTAACAATTGCAACATGATGCCACGCATTATCACATATATTTATTGTATTACTTCTATAATGATTAGTATTACTACCAGATCCATGGCGAATATACTGTATAGAACCAGGTACTGCACCTTGTGGATTACTAGCAGGAGCTATTGAAAGTTGAAATTGATTAGCACCAGCAGTATTTCCACTTGGTCCGTCAAACATCCATATTCTTTGATTTTTACTTCCGTCGTTAGCATTACCACTTGCCTTAAACCAAAATTCAATAGTAAAATCTCCAGTTCCAGGTGCAAAAGTAGAAGATGCAGCTACATCAACATAATCACCATCTGCAAATGCAATTGATTTCATTCCTACAGCCGGAATCGTAGAAGACTCAATTGCTGCACCATTATTAGTCAAAGAGTGACCATTATCAGAACCATCAGTAAAACCTGAAGCATGAGCCATTATGAGTTCAACATCTCCCGCATCTACTGTAATTCCATTTTCATAAGAAGTCGTTGTTGTAATAGTTTCTGCTACTGGTAAAAAAGGATATCTAGAATCTCCTTTAATCCATCTAAAATCAGAAATATATCCTTTAAAATCATACGATGTACTGCTATTATGTTTTCCAATACGTACTGTGGTTCCTTGAACATAATCAAACGAATCAGAGAAAGTAGTTGCATGTTGCCTACCGTTCACAAATAATATAGTATTAGTAGAATTTCTAGTTAAAGCAACATGATACCATTGTTGTTTCTTGCATGTTCCAACAGTTCCATTTATATAATTACCATTTATATGTGCATAAAAACGCGAGTTTGGACCGTCCCACCAAATATTTGGAACTTTTTGAGGATTAGCAGATCTTGGATCAAGCAACACATCCTGAGTATTAGTAGTAGGATACACCCACATTTCTATGGTATAGTTTCCAGTACCCATATCAAAATCAGCACTAGTAGGAACTGTTAAACCATATCCAGGTCCCGCCATGTATGCAGACCCACCATGTGTTGAAGAAGAGTATGCTTCTTGAACTTTATAAGGACTAAATGCATCTGTTACTACTGTATTATTAGGAGTTTGTACAGCATTTCCAGTTGAACCCTTACCATAAATATATGGAAGGTTACATGCTTGGTATTTCGTATGACTAGCAGTTATTGAAGTATTAACATTTGTAGTTGAAGGGTATGAACCCCCTGTAGTAGTTAAAGGTCCATCAGGAGGTGTAAAATCTCCAGTATAGACAGGAGTTCCTACTACTATTCTAAGATCATGTATCCATCCTGTAAATTCAAGGTTAGGATAACTTTGATAGCTACTGGCTCCAATTATTATTCGATTATTCGTATAGTTAGTAGTATCAGATACAGATCCAGACTCATGACCATTGATGTATATTTTACTAGTACCTGAATTTCTTACCCAAGCTACATGATTCCATCCAGTATGAGCACTAGTCCATGGCGCATAAGTAGCATATATGATTGAGGATCCACTAACAGCTAACCTAATTTGATTATTATATTGACCAATAGTCCAACCTCCAGCATTCGAATAAAGATTATCAGAAACTATAGATCTAAATGTGTTATCACCGAAATCGTATTCATTTTGAAACCAAAATTCAACTGTTAAATCACCAGTACCTAGTGCAGGTCCATTTGTGTCAGTTCGAACTGCATTACTATTAGCTGCATCAAAAAACCATGAATATCTTGCAGGAGAATAAGGACTAAACGTACCTTGATCTGTATTACCCACAGCTGTTATTGTGTGTGTTGTTCCAGTAGTAGACTTATCAGAAAAAGAACTATTATCACCGCCTGTACCTATACCCTTTGATAAGAATGTAGTACCTTCAGATCCTGCTATTGTTAGATCAAAAACTAAACTGAAAGTTCCAGTTGTTGAAGCTGTATTAATACCATCAGAAGCAGTAATTGTAAGTACACCATCAGCTGGTGCAACTTCTCCAACTGAATCCTGTGACTTAGGTTCTATTACAAAAAACCGGCCTTTATCTGAATCGTGATTTGGATCACGATCTATATGTGCTATGTTATTAAATGCAGTATCTCCAGTAGCTGTATATGTAACGTCAAATCCTTCAGGATCAGTAGCTAGTACTTCAATATTAGTTGCCGTTCCATTCTTATATGCCGTAGCATCTTTTGCTAGATCATAACTCGCGTTCAATCCTGTAGTAAATGTTGGATTAGTGTTGATTGTAGATACTTGAAACCAACCTTGACCAGTATGAAGATATAATCTATCTTGGTTTGTAGTAAACGCATATGTTCCTTCCACACTATCTCCATACAATCCTGTTGGAAGGTAAGTATTACTTCCTGTACTTACAGCAGAATCATATATGAGTGTTTGGCCTGTTACACCTGCACCATCTGCGACTGATTTTTTAATTTCTGATAACTTCATATTATCTCTCTATCATTACCCAACCTTGATTAGCATCTACATATACAAATCCTAATGCCGACCTGTTAATATCAATTACAAAGTTAGAATCTGCTCCCATAATTTTAGAACTATTTCTAAGAACAGTAATATTGTTCGTAGCTGCAGTTCCATAGGCATCGATAATTCTTACTTCATCTCCTAGTGTTGGACTATTTGGCAACGTAACATTTATAGCTCCACTCGTACTATTTACGAATACTCCTTGACCTGCTACGGCTGTATAATCGGCAGTCTTAACCGCTTGCCAATCTGTGCCTCCGGCGACTCTTGCCTGTACATAAGCCGAATCGACAATCGGAGATACTGTAGCAAAGTTAACAGTATCTGCACCTTTATAATCACTGATCTGTATGACATCATCTGAATCTACTCCAGATGTTAGTACTACTGATGTTCCATTTGTTGCAGTATAATCATCACTATCTACGAGTAAGATACCATTTAAGAATACCTCTATACTCGAAGGATTATAAGAAAGCGTTCTTCCTTTAACATCTGATCCTTGAAATGTAGTTTGAGCTGAGTCTGCATTAAACCTAAAATGTTTAACTCCTTGACCGATCTTATTAAATGTTGATATGTTGATAATATCACCGCTATCAGCTCCAGTATTTAATACAACTTGAGCTCCGTTAGTGGCAGTGTAGTCATTTGAATCTGTTAATAATATACCATTTAAGAATACCTGAATTGCTCCAGGTGTATAAGATAAAGTATTTCCATCTATATCAGTTCCACCAAATGATGTCTGAGCAGAGTCAGCTTCATAATCAAAGTGATTTATACCTGTAAGACTTCCGGTTGCATTTCCAATTAAAGTATTAACTCCAGCAGAATCTATAGTTCCTCCACCAGGTATAGTAATTGTTTTAGTGGCACCAGTTCCGCTAGCTGTAACTCCAGCTCCTACAAAGTTTAATGTAGTGCCTGATGTGGAAAGACTAGAGCCTTCTTCTTGTACAGTAACTCCACTTCCGCCGCCAGATATGGTAATTGTCTTAGTTGCACCTGATCCTGATGCTACTACACCGTTTCCTACAAAATTAATTGTTGTTGCAGCAGTCGATAAAGAAGATCCTTCATCTTGTACTGTTATTGATGATCCTCCTCCACCACCAGCAGAAGCTTCCAAACTAATCTTACCTGTAGAATGATCATATGTTAATACGTAGTTATCTTGTCCTGAACCAACTGTTTGATCAGCATCAAATTTAAAATTACCTAGTAATACATCACCTGTTCCATGTGGTTCAATATCAATGTTACCGTTTGAAGTTGATACGATCTTAGCACCATTGACATCTAATGCTCCACCAAGTTGAGGAGTCGTGTCTTCGACTACATTGTTGATTGAGACTGCCTGTGCACGTGCATCAGTATAGTATAAATTAGTAGAACCTTCTGTTAAGTCATCAGTTGTAAATCCTGTAAAATTTCTTGTTCCTATTCTTACAGCATTACCCATATTAGCATGAGCTGAACATTGATAATGTAACATAGAAGGTGTAGCATCACCTACTACTATTTGTGTATAAGCACCAGCACTCCCAGCAGTACCATTAGTAGTTACATTAGTTGTAAAGGCTGTAGTTTTAGCTGCTTCATAATAGAAACGTAATGGGTGATTAGCATTACTATTATCTGATTGATCAAATTTGTAAGTTCTTCCAGGAGTTAAAGTAAGTAGAGGACCTTCCACGCCATCCATTACATACCCTAAACTAGATCCTGTACTATAGTAACGATGAGCAGCAGTTTTAGTTGCAACAGTGACGTTAATTGTAACTACAGATTGACTTGAACTTGCACTAATATGACTTAAATTTTTAACTATAGGAACATCTAAACTTCCATCTATATCAGCACTTCCTGATATATCTAAACTAGTGGCTTCTATCTCACCGCTTGTTTTAAATATAACATTATCACCGCCATCAACTTCAAATATAATTTGATTATCAGTTCCAAATTTTATTCTGTTATCAGCATCTCTTCCTATTTCTAATGCTGTGTTAACAACAGATGTAATTCCTGTTTGAGCTGCATCTAAACTAACTGCACCACTTGATACTGCAAAGAACGTATCACTAAAGCTAGCAACTCCTTTATTTGATGTGGTAGCATCTTCAGCTGCGATTGTTAATGTATCTGTTGCTGAAACTGTAGCATCAATACCTTCTCCAGCAGTAACTGTTAAAGTATCACCTAAAGCTACAGCCTGTGTTGTACTTCCATCGCTTAATGTAAATGATGAATTAGATAATTTAGAATTAGCAATTGAACCTGCCAACTGAGCATTTGTAATAGTTCCAGAAAGAGAACTTGTTGGATAATTGGTAGCATCACTTAAATCAAATGCTGGTGTTGCATCGGTAGCACCTAATGCTAATGATACTCCTCCATAACTTACTGTTGAATTAGCTAACTTAGCATTAGCTATAGAACCTGCTAGTTGAGTATTTGAAACTCCACCTGATTTAATTGTAACTGCTCCAGATGAAACACTAAAATCATTTGATGAAAACGAAGCGATACCTTTTGCGGAAGTAGAAGCATCTGTTGCATTTAATGTAACATCTCCACTAGTACCTCCACCAGATAATCCTGTACCTGCTACAACTGAAGTAATATCTCCACCACCTCCGCCACTAGCTGCAAACGTGATTGTATCACCAGAAGCATTTGTAGTAATAGTCATATTACTACCAGCGGCAAATGTTAATGTGTCTGTTGCTCCATCAGCTACAACATTGTCTTGTCCGGACACGGCAATTGTTTTAAATGCTTCAGTAACTGTTCCACCACCATCAGCAGCTGGAGCCCATTCTGACCCTGACCATTTTAATATTTGATTTGTAGATGGAGATGTACTGCTTACGTTTGATAAGTTTTCTATAGGAATTGCAATATTTCCAGTTCCATCAAAACTTACACCGGCTATTGTTCTAGCATTAGCCAACGCTGTTGCTGTAGCAGCATTTCCGGAAGTATTTTGATTTCCAGCTGTATTGACTCCAGGAAGATTTATGTTTCCAGTTCCATCAAAAGATACTCCACCGATGTTTCTTGCAGTTTCGAGAGCTGTCGCAGTGGCTGCATTTCCAGTAGTACTTTGATTAAGTGTTTTAATACTAACTGCTCCGGATGATACTGTAAAATCAGAAGATGCAAAACTCGCTATACCTTTAGCCGAAGTTGTAGCATCAGTTGCATTAATAGTATTTCCAGATTTAGTTAAACCTGTGCCGGCAGTTATTTGACCTGCACCTGAGAATTGACTAAATGTTAGAGATGTAGAACCTAATGTTATTGATCCTGTATTTGTTAAGACAAATCCTAAATTAGCGTTTGCAGTTCCTTCTTCTACAAAAGTAAATGCTCCACCGGTAACTTCAGAATTAGCATCGAAGTCAGTAGCTCTTGTTGGTGCACCTGAACTGTTAACTGTATAGATACCATTTTCAGATCCTGTGCTTTGATCTTTAATAAGTATTCTATCACCAGTTGATAATGAAACACCATCTACAGTTTGACCATTAGCATAGGCAGAAGATAATGTACCATTTCCTGTAGTTGCTACTCTTACTGATTTCTTAACATCTAGACCACTAGCAACTCCATCAACATATTGTTTTGTTGCAGCATGTAAATTATTTGTAGGATCTCCATCTAATGTTAGTTTATCAGATAATGTTCCACCAGCTAAATTTAGTTTTAAAGCTAAAGCATCAAATACTGCATTCTGTGAAGGAGCAACATCTGTTGTTCCATTATTAATCGCATCTGCGACTGTAGCTGATTTTGCTCGAGCAGTTGTAAAATATAAATTAGAAGAATGTTCTGATATGTTTTGAGTAGTTAAACTAATGTTACCTGTACCATCGAAAGATACTCCAGCTATTGTTCTAGCATTTTCTAAAGCTGTGGCTGTGGCAGCATTACCTGTTGTACTTTGATTTAGTGTTTTTATTGATACAGCACCAGATGAAACTGTAAAGTGGTTTGTATTGAAACTAGCAACACCTTTATTAGATGTTGTTGCATCTTCTGCTGAAATAGTAAGAGTATCAGTTGCAGAGACTACAGCATCTATGCCTTCACCAGATGTAAATGTTAAAGTATCTCCTAAAGCAATTGCTTGTGATGTGTTTCCGTCAGTAATGGTAAATGAAGCGTTTGCCAACTTAGCATTAGCAATTGAGCCGGCTAACTGAGCATTTGTGATAGTTCCTGATAATGAACTTGTAGGATAATTTGTTGCATCAGATAAATCAAAAGCTGGAGTTGCATCAGTGGCTCCTAATGCTAATGATACACCTCCATAACTTACAGTAGAATTTGCTAATTTAGCGTTAGCAATAGAACCTGCCAATTGTGCATTACTAACCCCACCATTTTTAATTGTAACAGCCCCTGATGTAACATTAAAATCAGCACCATCAAATGAAGCTATACCTTTATTTGATGAAGTAGCATCTTCAGCTGATATTGTAGTTCCAGATATATCAATACCTTCTCCAGCGGAAAAGGAGGCAGCATCCAATGCATCTAGTTCAGCTTTTGTTGCTAATCTTGTTCCACCTGCAGTTGTAGCATCATGAACACGTAAAGTTTTATTAGTGGTATCAAATGTTATTTCACCTGCGGCACCAGTAAAGGAATTATTCTGTGCATTGGTACCTCTTCTAAATTGTAATGTTGTAGGCATTCTTTACCTCAAATTTCCTATATTTAGTATATTTATATAATAAATAGAAGCCATATTAAGCTCCCACATGCGTTTCACTTGCACCAAGATCCTGTGTTTTAAACTGACCAAAAGGTTCTAAACAATCATATATTGTTCTTAAACTTGATCCAAATTCATCTACATCTTTGCTTCCAAGAGTAGCAGATCCATCATCTTCTCTAGCTTTATTGTTAGTGTCACCTTCTGTATTTCTTAAATCAAAATTTGTTGATCCTGGTATGGTAGTTGTATTAGATGTAGTTAAACTTGGAGTAGTTCCTTGAGCATCTCTTAACTGTAATCCTCCAGAAGATCCTACACTAATTTTTGCAGATCCTAAATTTAATGAAGATCCAGAAAGATACAAATCTCTCCACTTTTTAGTTTCACTACCTAAATCATATACTTCATCTTGTGATGGTATAATATGTTGAGCTACAGCGGATAAGTCTACATTACCTCCACCTCCACCGCCATTTTCACTGATCAATCTTAATACATCTTGTTCGCCTAAACCACCTCCGCCTAATGATAGAGCTTTCTGAATATTTTGAACATGAGCTTTATGTTGATCATCATATTTTTTAAGAGCAGGTTCTAATAAAGGTTTTATATCATCTATTTCTAATGATTTGCCAGGATCTCCTTTGTCACCTTTATCACCCTTTTCACCAGGATCTCCTTTGTCACCTTTATCACCTTTTAAGCCTTGAGGTCCACGATCTCCAGTTTTTCCTTTCTTACCATCGATTCCATCTTTTCCTTTTGGACCTTCTGGACCTGTAGGTCCATCTTTTCCTTGTAATCCTTGAGCTCCCTGTGGACCTTCCTCTCCTCTCTCGCCTTTGTCTCCTTTTTGACCGGCTGGGCCTTGTAAACCTCGTGGACCAATCTCTCCCTG
>CEOJ01009345.1_pt1 | contig 12305 bp, 13 predicted proteins | sample 530281 | NCBI WGS metagenome assembly CEOJ01 (sample SAMEA2619879, study PRJEB7988) | marine metagenome | isolation source: saline water (ENVO:00002010), including | reverse complement strand
GGGGGTTCAAATCCCTCTCTCGGCGCCTACATGTAGAATGCATCATGCGTTTGGGTTAACTCTGAAACCAAATCGTCTTGCTTTTGTGGCGATATTTGCTTTAATTTTTCAACGAGTTTCTCATTCGCATCTTTTGGAATAACTAGTTCTAGGCCAAACCATTCATCGATTGAACTCAATAGTTTTTGTGAGGCGATTATATCGCCACTAGCACCAACTGTAGTTGCGATTGCACAAGCAGATTTTATGTTGTATACGGGGCCTAATGAAGATAACAATGCAGCTAGCCCAATTGCACCTGAACTAGGTTCATCTCTCCTAACATTTGCGCCACGTGATTCTAAATCAACTCTGTAAGAACTACTGCTTGGAACAATGAATATCTCTTTTCTAGCGGCTTCATCAACCATGCCGGCTAAAACAACCAATTCAGAAATTTCGTATTTTTGCAGTAGGCTAAGTATTTCTCTAGCCATGACACCTTGGTTGTTTGGCTCCAATGGTTGAGATGTTCCAGTTATTGTAAGTATATGCTCACTCTCATCTAATGGGATTACTCTAATGGATAAATGAGGTGGTGATAACAAACCATCTTCATCTAGTGTTGCCAGTGGCGGTAATGCTGTATGGTGTATTCTAGCAATTTCAATAGCGTCATTTGTAGAGTTAAGTGCATCAATTGCTGCTTTTCCTATATTCCCGACACCAGGTAATGAAAATAAACAAATTTTAGCACCCAATAGATTTTCATGGCCATTTCGCCATTCAATCAATAGACTCATAATCGTTTAATCATTCAATAAGCAGTATAATGTTTGACATTGATATCAAACAAAATATTCGATTTAGTTACCGAATAAAAAATTCCGTCACTCTTCCTCTGATATGATATTACGAGTTTCTGAAATTGTTTCCAATTCGGGTAATGAATTTAACCAATCTTCTGATTCGACATTGTACATTTTGCGACGAATATTTGCTCTTTGATCTTCTGGTGACCATTTCATTGGTGCTGCAGCATTTGCTGTACCATTACAATGTGGACAGTCTCGATTAAGAGTCCAAGCTTTGCACTGGACACATTGTTGTAAGAGCTGCCTTGCCATGTGGTAGCGTGGTAGTTATTGTTTATGATTAAGTCGGTATTAATCTCTAAAACTTGTTGCTTGTCCACCACTTTCTTCCATCTTGCTTACAATGGATTTAGTAACTTCAATCCAAAGGTCTTCTGCAGTTTTAAAATCTGGCGCTTTTAGTACGATTCTATATTCTGGAGCACCATCATAAAAGCACATGACAGAAATTTCATCTTTTTCAGAAGTATAATCTTCAGCAGATTTGAGTGCATCTTTAATCACTTGAACACCATTTTCAACATTTATTGACAAATTCAAACTACCTTTAATTTCAACAAATGGAGGTATTATGTTTTCAATAGCAATTTCAATGAATTCTTTAATCCATTCACCTTCAAAACCAGCATCAACGATTGCCGCTTCATTCATCGCTGCCTCCTCAAATGATGCATACAATGTTCCAAATGCAGAAACTAAATCTTCTGCAATAGATTCTCTTTCACCATCATCCCATCCAACTTTTTCTCCCAATACTTTCAGTAATTGGATAGACCTCTGCTCATTCTTCCATTCTTGTAATCTATCTCTTCTACGCTCTTCGGAAACAGACTTCAATGATAATTCAAGTGAAGAACCATCTTTCTTAGTTCGCATTACTTTACAGATCAATCTTTGTCCATCACGGACAAATGATCGGATATTCTTTACCCAACCGCTGGCAATCTCTCCAATGAATATGAATCCTTCAACGCCTGGATATTCATCAAAATCGACGTAAACACCATTCTGTTTAACATTCTTTACTGTGACAACAACAAGTTCGCCTTCCTCAGGCGCATTTAATTGGTCACTCATGGAGGCTCAGCCTCCTCATTCCATTGCTTCGACCATTCTACAGCCGACGAGTTTTGCCTTTCCACCTGATGGTGAAGTTAGTGTAGCACCACAAACCGAGCAAGCGATAACTGTAGTTGCTCTAGAATAAATTACGGATTCAGAACCACAGTCTTTGCATGATACTTTGATAAAATTTCCAGACAATTAATCACCTCATTTGTCGACTAGTTCGAATTTCTTTGCTCTTTGACATGGTGCATAGTGTGCTTTACCAGTTTCTGTGCATCTAAATAGAATGTTAACTCTCTTGGTTGGCTTTTCTCTACCATCGGGCTTTGGACGAGGGAAACCTCTGTAACCAGCCATAACCTTACGGAATCTTCTCTGACCCCATTTTAGTTCAGAAGCACGCTTTTTCTTGACGCGCTCTACTGTGTGCATGGTATGCTTACCAGCCGAGGGGCTGTATCGCTTTATTTGACGAGGCATCTTGACCATGGTATCACCTTGAGCATTCGACCCACTAAGGTCGGGTATTTAGAAACTCCTATGTCATTAATTTTGAAAACAGACGACTGAACCTTGAATTTAGGGATGAAGTAATTAATCCGTTGCTCCTCCAGAGGTCATGGATGAAACACTTGAAGCGGCTTTACTATTTTGGCTGCCGCTAGCCTTTATTCCATTTGGTCTGTGGTTATCTCAAGTTAAATCCTCATCTTTTCGAGCAAAATTAGGAATTTTTCTTTCATTGATTGGACTAGGTTTTGTTTTGGCCAGCCCATGGACGGTACCGGAATCTCCCTCTAGTGCAGTTGGGCACTTGTTTGGTTTCATTGCCGGTCCAACAATTCTGATATTAATCGGTCTTTTCAAAGTAGCATATTCTGGAAATGTTCCGGTGGGAAGACTCCCATCAAGCGATAGAAATTTTGGAGCACTATTGTTTGCATTAGGAATAATTTGGTTTTCATTAATGCATTGGTGGGAAATAACTCCAACTTTGGATTCTGGTGAGGTAAATCCATATTGGCTAGTATTCTTGCCGAATTTCCTTTTGTCGTTGTCATCAATTTCAATGGCTGCCGGTCTCGCTATGCTAGTATTTGGCGATTCACGTAACAAAGAATCACGCTACTTATTCGCAATGTCTTTGTTTTCATTTTTGTTTTTACTTTGCGCAATGAATTTAGATTCATCGAGTATAGAATCTGATGAATTTAGAAAATACGTATGGTTATCGATAGCAGACATAATTGGTATAACAATAGGATCAATTTTGGCAATATTATCATTTGCATCGGTAATTTTTGTCTATGAAAGGAGTTTGCCTAAGCCTAAATCTATCCCTGCCCCGACGAAGGAAGAGTTGTCAACAGTTTCCAAAATAATCAAAGAAAATATCGGGGGTGAGGAGTGAATGCCTTCCAGTCAGAAGAAACCTAGTAGCAAAATCGTTCTAATCGGTTTAGCATTCCCGATAATCCTGATTGCAGCATTAGATTATTCGATTAATGGTTCGATTCCAAATTTTGCAATCGATGACCTTAATCCGAGAGTTGCTAACTCTGCATTGACAGCCTTTATTCTAGCATCCACGGTTCTACTTGGAAATATGTTCTTTTATGGCGAATCTAGAAATCGTCCTTTATCTCCTATAATTGCTATGATTATTGCTGTATCAGTAGGAGTCTTAGCTACGATATTTTTCATTAATCAAGGTCCAATGCTGTTAGAAGGCAATGGCTCTGTAAGGGCACAATTAGTTTACAATATAGCACATACAATAGTATCTCTTACTGCATTGATTCTTTCATTAATGATAACACTTGGACTGTTATTCTCAGCAATTACTCACTCTCCTTCAAAATTCACTAAGTCCTATTGGTCTATCGAAGAGGAATAAATAGCCTCCGTTTATTTCATAAAGTATTGGTAGGTGGCCAAGACGCTGAGGTGAGTTAATGTCAAAGGGTACACCGTCTATGGGCCGCCGCCAAAAGACTACACACATTCGATGTAGAAGATGCGGAAAGAATGCTTACCACAAGCAAAAAGGTGTATGCGCTTCATGTGGGTATGGGGCTACAGCAAAGATGCGAAAGTATGGCTGGTCTAAGAAAACTCATCGTCCTAAGGCTTGATTTTCTAACAATTGGAAGGTCATCGATTTAGCAAACAATCATTTGCTAATTGACTTGTGGTGAGATTGTGTGCGGTATTATCGGGGTTGTCGGTAAGAAGGGTTACCACGTTAATCAATTGATTTACGATGGATTAACTGTTCTACAACACCGAGGTCAAGATGCTGCAGGTATAATGACCGAATTTGAGGGACAATTTAGGTTAAGGAAGTCAAATGGCTTAGTTCCAAATATATTCTACACTCGACACATGCAGAGACTACAGGGTCATATTGGAATAGGCCATGTTAGATATCCTACGGCAGGAACCTCATCAAAAGCCGAATCTCAACCATTCTATGTCAATTCACCTTACGGACTTTCAATTGCCCACAATGGCAACCTTACCAATGCTGATGAACTTAGGGCAATTCTACGTGATAAGTACTTTAGACACATGAACACAAAGAGCGACTCAGAGATTCTCCTCAATATTCTAGCAGTTAAGTTGACAAAGTATTCATCAGGTCTGTCCATAGAAGGCGAACCTCACCTAGATATTGAAACAGTATTCAAAGCAATTTCTGCACTCAATAACTATGTAAAAGGCGGATATGCTTGTGTTTCAATGATTTCAGGATATGGTTTGCTGGCATTCCGAGATCCTAATGGAATAAGGCCACTGATTTTTGGTAAGCGAGAATCTGAGGATGGAACAGAATGGATTGTAGGTAGTGAATCAGTAGCAATTACTGCTTTGGGTTTTGAGGTAGAGAGAGATTTGATGCCAGGTGAAGCAATATTTATTTCTTCAAGTGGTCATCTATTTTCCCGTATCTGTGCAGAAGAAACAAGTCGTAATCCTTGTATTTTTGAATATGTATATTTTGCTAGACCTGACTCGGTAATTGATGGAATTTCGGTTTACGAAGCAAGATTAAATCAAGGAAAAATTTTAGCTGAGAGAATAATTGAGGAATGGCCTGATCATGATATAGATGCAGTAATTCCAATTCCAGATTCAGGTAGAATTGCTGCTTTGCAAATGGCTAATTCATTAGGAGTTCCATACCGAGAAGGATTTGTTAAGAATCGGTATGTTGGAAGGACATTCATAATGCCAGGTCAAGCGCTAAGAGAAAAGTCGGTAAGACGTAAATTAAACACGATAGAAAATGAATTTAAAGGCAAGAATGTCCTTCTCGTAGATGACTCCATAGTAAGAGGTACTACGAGTAAGCAAATTATTGAAATGGCTAGGGAATCTGGTGCATCAAAGGTATATTTTGCTTCTGCAGCTCCTCCTGTTAGATATCCAAATGTATACGGAATTGATATGCCGGCAACTTCGGAGTTTGTTGCCAATAATAGAACAATTGACGAGATAAATCAACACATAAAATCAGACAGACTATTTTACCAAACTTTAGAGGATTTAGTCGAATCAACTCACAATCTAAATTCACAAGACATCAAGTTTGATTCAAGTTGTTTTGATGGACTTTATGTGACTGGAGATATTTCTGAAGAATATCTATCAAAATTACACGAACAACGCAATGATGATGCGAAATCTAACTTTGATGATGATGACCAAATACTTGACATCCACAATGATTCAAATTGATGTGAATTAGATGATAAATAGTAAATGGATTCTTCGATTTGGAGAATTAGGCTTGAAATCAAAAACCGTTAGAGGTTCATTTGAAAGAGCATTACAGAACAATATGCTTGAGCAAGCAAGAATAGCAAAAGTTGAGTTGATAGTTGAAAGAGAACGCAGCCAGTTTCATGTTTATTCAAGTTCTGACAAAGATGATGTTGAGAATTTGTTGAGTTTTGTTTTAGGTATTGTAGCAATTGATCGTGTCGAGAGTTTACCCTGTGGTTATGAGCCAAAATCTATTGCACAGTGCGTACTTGATAATTCCGAATCATTCGGCGTCAAACGTAGTTTTGGAGTAAGAGTGAAGCGAATGTACAAGTTTGGAGAAATAAGTTCTAAGGATTATGAAAGAGAAATTGGTAGCGAAATGATTTCTATAGATAATTCACTATCGGTTAATTTAACTGAACCGGATGAATGGATAAGAATTATTGTTGGAGCGGGAGGCGTCTCTAGAATTGTCGATAGAATCGAATCAATTGCTGGCTTACCTATAGGTATTCAAGGAGATGTTTTAGTAAATTTGGTAGATGAAAGGGTTATGTTAGAATCTTTCTTAATCATGCGAAGGGGAGTGAGGATTATTCCTGTACTAGATTCAAAAGAGATTTATATCCAGAAATTATCAAGGTATGATCCTTTTATTGGTCAAAGAACTAATGAAAGAGACCGCTCAAAATTTAGTCATAAGAGGCCAGCATGGGGGATTATTGGGATGACTGCCGAAGAGGCTAAACCATTCATTGGTCAGAGAATTGATGCAGTTAAAACAACTCCAATTTCAACACTTTCTCCATTAGATGGTTGGAGTGATGGAGAGATAGAAAATCTAAGATTACATTTTGATAATCCAAGAAAGCATCATTTGAATCCAAATGTCACAAATTGGCTAAACAATCATTGAGTAGTGAACTTAATGATGTTTAACCATGCGGTAAAGTCATGCTTACTCATGAGGTGAGAGTTGCTTTCACCCCAAAATATACGGTTACTGCCCTTGCAATATCCAAAGATGGTAGTACTTTGGCATGGGCAGAGAAAAATGGCCTACTGAATCTTTCCATCGACAATTTAGAGCCTAAAACAACCTCTATAGAAAGTGAGTATCGAGACTTATTCTTTAGAAAAACCAATTTATATGTTGGCGATGATAATTTTGGATTAAGATGCTATGATAAGGTTCTCAATATGATTTGGGAATGTGAAATACCAGGCGGATTATCGTTGGTTGAAAAATGTCATGACTTTATTGCAGTAGTAGATAATTTAGGTAGATTATTGATAGTTGATTATGCTGGTAAAGTTACAAATGATAATCTACAATTTACCTCAATAATCAAAATATTAGCAACCGATTTGGGATTGATTATTGTTCAAGAAGATGGTGCTGTGTATTGTTTTGATGGTGAAAAAATAATCTGGAACCGCCCATCTAGAGGGGAAGTTGGTGAATCGATTACTGCGGTTGGTACTAATCTGCTTGGTCAATTGATTATCGGCAGGGAAGGATATGCTTTGGTTCCTGGAGATGAAGAAGCATTGGAGATAGAAGTTTGGGACATTAAAAGTAACAATTTAATCATCCGTGATGAAATAAAAAATAGATTAATAATAGTCTCATCTGGAGAAAAAGGCACCTATTTGGGATTTGATGATGGCTGTATTAGAATGCTTGAATCAAAAGAAATAATTGATTATAACTTATCCGAGGTTATCTTTGATTGTAAATTTCCTATCAAGACTCTCAATGTAACAGATGATAGCATTATTGCAGGTTCTTGGTTTTACTTACATGGCATAACAAGTGATGGCAATAATTGGATGGTAGAACACCAAGGAATTGTGCAATTTTCAGCCTATTCTTCAATAAATAAAGTGTTTTATTTCACTGGTGATGATCAAAATGATTTTACAAATATTGAACCAATAGGTGTTATTGATATGGGTAAAGAATTGGTGGAAAAAGATAAGTCTGAATTAACGGAATGGTTTGAATCACCTAATGAAGTTGAAACTAAAACTTTAGATGACATATATTCTGAAGACGACAAATTTGAATCACTGCTTTCTAATTCGGAATCAGAAGATGAATTAACAAATGACAATTTTGGTCAACTATTATCCGCTTTAGAAGAAGATAATGAACCAACATCAAATTCTGAGGAAGTAATTTTGACAGACGAAAAAATCATTTTACAGGACTTATATGAAGTAGTTTCAGTAAGTAATATGCCAGTTGCTAATGCAGGGGAAGACCGAACATATGATTCTGGAGAAGAAGAATCATCAATAATTGTTCTTGATAGTAGTAATACAAAGGGAGATAAAAATCGTATTGTAAGTTATTCTTGGATAAATCAGGAAGGAAAAGAAGTTTCAAACTTGCCAAAATTCCGGGCAAAATTAAACAAAGGTAAATATCGCTTTGAACTTAGAATAACTGATGATGAAGGCAACTCAACGTCCGACACAATTCAAGTGGATGTGATTTAATTTGAAGTCCTGTGATTTATGGATTGAATCATTTTTTGTTGGAGCACTAGCTATGCGATGTTCAGTTGTTACCGATTTATCAAGTGGAGATACAGTGATTATTGACGGAGGTTCAGAATCATCTAGAATCATTTCTTGGATCAATGAATTCAATGGCTCAGGTCCTGATTGGTCCAATGGGCCTAAAAATTTTGAAGAAATGAAACAGCGTGGAATTACAGTCAGAAGAGTAATCGCTCTGGTAAATACTCATGCCCATTTTGACCATTCAGGAGAGATACCCTTATTGCTTGATGAATATGATGTAAGTTGGTACTTACATAAAGATGATTTCTTCTTACAAAGTTTAGCACAAAAATCAGCCATGAGATGGGGATTTAATTTGCCAGAGCCAGCAGTGGCAGATAAATTGTTACATGATGAGATGGATTTGGAACTTGGAACACTCAGTTTCAAAATATTACACACGCCTGGGCATACATTAGGTGGATGTTGCATCATGGTGGATGTTGATGATGGACCTAACCAGTTATTCGCTGGCGATACATTATTTGCTGGTTCGGTTGGAAGAACAGACCTACCAAACACTGGTGGTGATTTTAATGTTCTATCAAATTCAATAATTACCAAATTATGGCCGCTAGATGAGGATACAGTAGTTCATCCTGGTCACGGGCCAACAACAACAATTGGTGTCGAGAAAACGACCAATCCGTATGTTGGTTCTAACAATCCTGCATTTGGCAAATATCACTAGATTGTTCAACCAAGCAAATTGGATAAAGAACTACTTAGTACCGGTAATGCTTCTTCCCAAGTTGCTACAATGCCATAGTCTGCATGCTGGAATATAGGTGCATCTGCGTCTTTATTGATTGCAACAATGTACTTAGAAGAACGCATTCCAGCAAGGTGTTGTATTGCTCCAGAAATTCCTACTGCAATGTATAGATTTGGATTGACAGTTTTTCCAGTTTGGCCAACCTGCATTGAATGTGGAATTTCTTCCCAAGTGTCAACAGCAGCTCTTGATGCACCAACGGCGGCACCCAGTTTGTCTGCGATCTCTTCAAGATGACTAAAGTTAGCAGGTGTTCCCATTCCTCTTCCTCCAGAAATAATGATATTTGCTTCAGAAACATCAAGCCTTTGTGATGCTCGTTGTACCATTTCTTTTAGCGCAGTAGAAACATTTCCAGTTGTGTCAATGACTTGTACATCGCTGCCACCATTATTTTCAGCAGGAGAGAAAATATTTGCTCTGACACTAACTACGGCATCTCCATTGATTGAAACATTCTGAATTGCTTTACCAGAGTATATTGGAGTTGATAGTAACGAGCCATCTATTGATATGACATCTTGAACAACAGATATTGAGCGTCTTGCAGCAATTCTTGCCGCTAAATCTTTTGATTGAGCGGATGCCGATGTAACAATAATTCCCGTTGGAGCCACAGTATCTATTGCTTCAGCCCATGCTGCAGCATCATAATTTGAGAAAACATCCGATTTTGCAGCAATAACTTTTGTCGCACCAGAAATATTGCTTGCCTCGTTAGCAACTGATGAATCAGAACAAGGAACAATGATTGTGCAATTTGAACCTAGTTTGTTTGCGGCTGTGACTAACTCATTGGTAGTAGGGCTAACTTTTCCTTTTGATAATTCTGCGATTACTATGGTATCTGACATTTTTTCACCTCAAATTATGTTTGCTTCATCTCTTAGAAGTTGTGCAACTGTTTGCGCGGACTCTCCGCCCTCGAATTTCTTGCCGGCAGGCTTAGCAGGTGGCAAAACTTGTGAAACGATTGTAACAGATGATGCAGGTGCGGTAACAGATTTGACATCAACTTGTGCTCTTTTTGCCATCATTATTCCTTTAACATTAGATTTCCTTACCTTAGTTGAACCTTTATCGCAACTTACAACAGCAGGAAGTGAAACGGCAATAACAGCATTACCTCCTTCAGATGGAGAGGTGACTGTTAATCCATTCTCAAAACTGATATCTGTAATGTTAGACACAGAACCCCATCCTAGTCTTTCAGCCAATCCCGGGCCGGTTGATCCAGCACCTGTATCAGCCGCAGATTTGCCACAGTATACTACGTCATAGCCACCGGATGAAATCTCTTGAGCTAGAATTGATTGAAGTCCATTTGAGTCCATGTCTCCATCACAGTCTAGTCTAATGATGTTATCAACGCCGAGTGCTTTGACTCCCTTCAAAACCTTATCAGCCCCTGCGGGTCCAACGGTAATTGCAGTGACAGTTCCGCCACCTGATTCTTTGTGTTGCAAAGCATTCTCAACGGCGAACTCATCATACGGGCTTATATCCATTTTAACGGTAGATAAATCAACTCTATCGCCGGAAATCTGTATTTTTGAATTAGTATCTGGAACTTGTTTGACTAGTACAGCAATATTGACCATAGTATCACCAACAAATACTCCTAGAGAATTCAATTGATGAACATTTGTATTAGGTTCTTAGAGCAAAACCTTACGATTTAAACACTATTTGTTATTTACCAATTCATTCACTTTGTCCAATAAATCTGGGTTATCACCAAAATGCTTAGCCACGGTTTCCAATCCTCTTGAAAGTCCATCAGCGACCCCAAACTTGGCATCTAGTGGGTGAAGTGTTCCATCCATTACAGCCTGTCTGAAATCCTCAAGATTAGTCCATGTCGATGGTTCGCCAAATTTTGGATTAGGAGTGACAATAATTTCACCAAACTCAGGCAAAATAACGTGTTCAGCCAATTCGTAAATCGGAGAATTTTCATCTTCAGTGTTTAGGTAGGCATGTTTTTGCATTTTCTTTCTCAATCGCTTGGCATCGTCATGAATAAGTATCGCTCCACCTGGGTCAGATTTACTCATTTTGTGGTCAAAACTTTCCATTCTTGAACCACTTGATTTTAGTGATGATATAATTGGAGTATGTAGACAAGTGGCTTTTTTCCAACCATATTTAGTCGCTACATCTCGCATGAACATGTGCGCTTTCCTTTGGTCCATTCCACCTATTGCAATATCTATTTGGAGTTCAAAGATATCACTAGCCTGCATTGCAGGATAGAAGAATTTCGACAAATCGTGATCAGATGAAGCCTCATCTCTTCCCATTATTGTGAAAGTCTTTCTCACCATTGCTAAAGTAGCACCTTTAGAACATCTGAGCACCCTTGCCCAATAATCGCCATTATCCATTAGTTCGGACGCATAGAAAAACCTCAATTCACCCGGCCCATCTCCTTCAGGAGGATAATCAAGTAACGCTCTAAAGGTATCTTCCATATACTTCGCAGTGGTTTGAATATGCGCCATATTGCCGTTGAATTTATCATTTATCCAGGCATGCCAATCGGCAAGGAAAATCAAAACATTTACCTCTGCATCAAGCATTCTCTTGAGTTGTAATGACAACACCTTCCAACCAATATGAGCCTTTCCAGATGGTTCAAAACCAACATAGCATCTCAATACGCCATCTCCACCTGCGCTGATGCCATCTGCGATGCAGTCAACTAAGTAATCTAGACCTACAGTTTCTTCTACAGAGCCAATTATCTTGTGTACTCTTGCTTTCTGTTCATCACTCAATTCGCTTAGCCTAGGACATTTTTCTTGATATTGAATCAACATTTGTCCAATATCCATTAGCCTCACCTCAAAACAAATCGTTGAGTTTCTTTACTTTACCTTCCGATGGTGCATCACCATTTTCAATCAAAGATTCTAGTTCAGCAATCATAGACAAGGCTTTTTCTTTGACCTCATCGGTTAACTTTGTACTCATTTCCATTGACTTGTGAGCCATTTTTATTGCAGATTTTGCCTTGGAGAATTTCTTAGCCTCTTCCTTGGCTTTGTCGCCTCTCTGCTTAGCATTGTAACCTGTAGCTTGGTCTAGAAAACCTGACCAACGCTTACGTGATTCCATTGCCTGTTCTCTTCCACCATCTCCGCTCAAGAAGTCACCCAATGCTTCACCTTTCAATTGCTCAACATCAACTGATAACTTTCCATCACCGTCAAAATATCCAGAAACTTTAGTCAAAATTCCGAATGAGGCGGTGAATTCGCCTT
>CEOJ01001850.1_pt1 | contig 12393 bp, 6 predicted proteins | sample 530281 | NCBI WGS metagenome assembly CEOJ01 (sample SAMEA2619879, study PRJEB7988) | marine metagenome | isolation source: saline water (ENVO:00002010), including | reverse complement strand
TTCTTCGGCAATCACATATGCCATGATGAATTTCTCCTGTTCTGCTAATGCATCGAATTCATCTTGTTGTGGGAAATCTTCTTCCGCGCCGCCACCGCCATGGAAAGCCAAAACGATTGGCAGCTTTGTTCCGGCTTCTGAACTTGGCACTGTTAGTCGGAAATACCTGTCAACTCCATGCGCTGGAATTGTTGTCATTGACTGTAAGATAGGCTCTGAAGGCATCGAACATGGGTTTTCAACCTCGATTAGTTCCTCTGCTTGGATTTTTTTCTCTTCTGCAACCTCTTCTACACATCCAGTCAGAGGGAAGGTCAACAAGACCATGACGATTAGATACACCACAGTCGACTTGGCCATATTATTACCAGTCGAAAAATTGTTATTAATTTTACTTCATAGTTCATCGCTAACTCGGGGACCCCGGGCTTTCCCGCTTTGAATCAATATAGTGCGCAGTGCTATTATAATTCATGAATGGAAGGGGTTCACAGAAAAGTGCAAGGCTTGAGCGTCTGAAGATGGAAATTACAGAGTATGTCTCCAGGAATCCAGGATGCTCTGCAGCTGATATTGTAGATCATCTCTCAAACACATTGAGAATGAGAAACCACGGATTAACATCAAGGAAGGTTGGATTCTTCATTCCGAGGTATCTGAAGAACATCGTTGGATTCAAACTTGACCGCTCAACAGGCAAGAGAATCTACAGCGTATCCTGAAAAGGTCAAATCGCTGTTGGTAATGGGGTGCTTTGATGAGCGCCCCTGAAGCGGATGACCTTTGGCCGTCTTTAGACGAGTCAATTGGACGTCAACCTTGTTTTCCAAGTGGTCCCGTTTGGTCGGTTTTACCTACACTGAAAGGTCAGATGGCAGATATGCTAGCTGATGTAGGCGAGCAAACTAGGGAAGGAGTCAGTATCGATTCTTCCAAAGGTCCTGTTCACATTCATGATAGTGCCACGGTCGAGCCCTCTGTCCACATCATTGGACCTGCGTATATTGGGCCTTGTGCGGTTATCAGGCACGGAGCTTACATCCGAGAATTCTCTTGGATTTGCGGCGGCGCATTGGTTGGTCATGCAAGTGAAGTCAAGCACAGTGTCCTTCTTCCAGGTGCCAAAGCACCGCATTTCAATTACGTTGGAGATTCTGTGTTAGGGCCAGATGTTAACCTCGGGGCAGGTGTCAAGCTTTCCAATCTTAGAAACGATGGTGGAGAAGTCCACACTCGTATCGATGGAGAAAGATTCGCTACTGGCCTCAGAAAATTCGGTGCAATACTTGGCGAAGGGTGTCAATTAGGCTGTAACGCAGTAACTAATCCTGGCGTAGTGTTAGGCCCAAGATGCATGGTTATGCCAAATACCACGGTAACAGGAGTTCACTCTTCAGATTCCACAATTGGGTGATTTCATGCTATTCGGCACTGATGGAATCCGCGGTGAAGTTGTTGATTCCCCAAACAGTGACGAGGATGCAATTTCGTATCTAGTAGATGATCGTAAAATCTCTCCAAGACTAATGAAACTGGTTGGTGAAGCCCTTTCTAGGACTGTGCCTGTGGGCTCTCAAGTTATCATTGGATGGGATAATCGCCCAAGAAATGTCGAACTGGTAGCATCGTTGACAACCGGATTGCATTTAGGAGGATGTTCTGTAATCCATGGTGGGATTTGTGCAACACCTGGCTTGCACAACGCTCTGCTGGAAACAGATTCTGCACTGGGCTGTATGATTACTGCAAGCCACAATCCCGTTTCTGATTCCGGTATCAAAGTCTTTGATTCGTTTGGATTCAAAACTAGTCCGTCATTAGAAAAGGAAATTTCGGAGCTGGTAGTTCAACTATCTGCTGAAGAGAGAGAAGTGGACGAGAGTGAACTCTCGGATTTATCAAAACCGGATTCGTATTTTGATGCCAACTCAGCACACCAAGAATTGCTGGTTGTTAGGCTAGCCGAGTTCAGTGGAATGTTCGCACCGCCTTCAATCGAGAAAATTTTCATCGATTCCTCAAAAGGTGCGGCATGTGAATGGTTGTCCGATTTTCTCGGGAAAGCTGGCATTGATGCGGAGGAGGTTTCAATTCGAGCAAATGCGTTGAATGAAAACTGTGGAGCTGGAGAATTTAGCCCTACTGATTCTTGGACATGGGAAGAGGCTGCAAAAGATTCTCATGTGCTCATCAGTTCACTGCAGAAAACTAGTGCTGGCAAAATCATAGCTGCGGCATTAGATGGAGACGGAGATAGATGCCTATTCATAGAATCTACAGAAACTGGCTGCAGAATTGTTGATGGTGATGAAATGGCAGACCATATACTACGTTCTGCCGAAGGTAAATGGCACTTGGCTGCAAGTATAGAATCCGATTTATCCCTAATTTCGTCACTGAGTCGACTAGATGCCGAGGTGCTATTTTCTCAAACTGCGGTTGGCGATAGGTGGCTGTCTCATGCTCTAAAATCGTCAGAATCCAATATTCTCGGTGTTGAAGATTCAGGGCATTTGGTAATGGCATCGCCTCACCCGCAAGGTGGCAGATGTCTCGTCGGAGACGGAGTCGCTAGCATGTTAGCTGTCCTCTGCGCAATGGCCTGTGAAGAGAGATCTCCGGCTTTTGCTAAAGGATTCAAACGCAGGGTTTCAATTTCTCCTTCTAACAGATCTAAATGGACTGGAGATAACGACTTAGCGAATACTGTTGAATTCATAGCTAGCAAAAAATTGGGTGAAATGGAGCGCAGTGGTCTGATCGGGGAAGCAAACCTAATGCTGCTTGAACTCGATGGTATTTCTTTAGGAATTCGAAACTCTGGTACACAAGCTAAAACAAATGTCTCGCTTAGAGTTGCTTCTGAAAAGGATTATTCTAATGCATTGGAAGCAATGGAACAAATTATCCTAACACTGCGCGAACAACTGTCTGACTAGGTATTGGCTAATTCGGCTTCAAACTTCTGACCTAACCAAGTGACTAATCCGAGTAATACTGCTGTTGCCATCAACATAATCAGTAGCATTAGAGATGTTGCTCCTGATAGCATGAGAATGCCTGCAACAATCCATGCTAAAATTAAGTCAAGAGCTCCAAGTACTCTCCATCCACGGCGCAGTGTCACTACTCCGATTAACCAAGATGTTGTAGATACAACTAGCATCAATGTCATCATCAAAACTGTCGTATGTTCATAGTGACCAAATGCGCCAGAAGGTATCAACAGATGCCCTACCCAAAGACCAGAAGAGATCCAGATTTGCTTATCACTAATTACACTGTATATCGATGATACTAGGCCTATGGTGCCTAGAACTATCATGAATATTGCAGTAGTTCCATCAAGAACTGAAATCCATCCTCCCAAGGCATTCCAACTGATTGGCAAGAACAGGGCCAAGCCAATTGGAACTGCAGGTTGAAGCCATTTAATCGAGTTCTTTAATGCAAAAATGCTGGCAAGAATTCCTGCAATTCCAAATGAAATTGCTATGGTCATTACTGCCCATGAAACCCGTCCAATCGCTCCTCTGTGGTCTCCTAATCCTCGCTTTATTCTCTCTGATTCAACCCATTCAAACAATAATACGGCCACAACCAAGAATACCTCCAAAGAAATTACTGGTACTATCCAAGACAACTCATCGCTGAATGTAGGAATTAACTGGATACTATCTACTCCCATTAAAGAAGTGAGAAGTCTTGAAGCAAGCAACAGAAGAACAATACCCTCCAGTACTGAAGGTATTCTGAGGCCGAGATCCTTTCTTCCAAGTAGTGAAATTGATGCTAAAATAATCAGAGCTCCGAGTAGTACGAGTATTTCCCACTGATATTCCTGAGTTACATTCGCATCGCCAAGCCTTCCAGCGATTTGTATGAGAGTTAAACCGGCCATTGTAATGGCGACTGGAGATTCAATCCCCATAATATCTGGAAGTTGTAGGTTAACCTGGCCTGCTCTCCAGCGAGCGATTCCAATAAACAGAACGGATACGAATGAGGCTACTGCAATTGCTGGAAGCGATTCTCCACTAGTCCAAGCAAAGAACACGCCCACTAGAATTGTCACAATGATGAAAGAAATCACTATGGTTGGTTTGTGATGAATATCACCGACCACTAGGTCATAATCTCCTGATGAAGAACGGCGACGTGAACGCTTTTTCTGCAATTCAGACAATTGGAGTAATTCTGCATCAATCATCTTGATTTGCGAGCCTTCACTATCTTGCTCGACTTGTGATTTCAATTCTTGTCTTGCGAGATATTTTTCCAGTCTTTCGTCGCGCTGGGATACTTGTTTCAAGCGCGACCTAATCTCTCCTTGTGCCGACAGCCACGCTCCCGTAACTATGAAACTGATTCCAGCTAGGTACAGGGTCATATCATCATCAAGGCTGACCGATGCCAGGCCAACAGTAACCAAGACCGCTATGCTAGCAACAGCAGATGGAAGTAGCCTCTCCAATGTCGATGCCCGAGGCAGATAAAGCCCAACAACAGTGGAAATTGCAGCAAAGCTGGCTAGGCGAAGATTAGCAACATCAGACGGGAATTTGTCACTGTGTGAAAGTATTGATGACAACGGTTCATCCAATCCAATAATCATCAACATAATTGCAATAAAACCTAGTACAATCGAGATTAGATTGCCTGGCATCAGTGCTTGATGAGAGAGTTTCTCACCTTCCATCAATCGCTTTGCGTTTATCTCGGACCAACTGATGATTAGAACCGATGAAATCCCAAACAAAGCAATCCATATTGCGCCGAAACCAAATCGCCACTGAAGTACTAAAGCGGCAATTGCCCAGGATACAAGAATCGTTCTCGGGGTGCCTTGGTGCCTGTCCATACGCATAGCAATTGAGTGATAAATCAGCAATAGTCCCATTACTGATATCACTCCGTAGGATGGTACAACACCCGGGCTTGTGATGAATAGCATCGAACAGATAATTGTAATGAAACTAATATTCCACAATCGCATCATTCCACTATCTCTCATTCTTGCACTCAATTCGGACATTCCAATCAAACGTCCTGCAAGATTTACTCCACTTTCACCGAGTTTGAAATTGAGTGGGATTTGAATCAATAATAATGCGATCAAGTAAATTGAAACATCGAGTTCAGAGAAACTCATTGGCAGGATATCAACCGAAATCAATCTCCCTTCCAAATTGCTCACAAATAATACAAGCCAAAACCACGGCGCTAAAGTCGCAGTTCCTGCTAGGGACGGAGAATCTCTTTGAATCGCAAGGAATGCAAGGCCTATCCAAACAACAGCTTGGCACGCCAACAACACTCTTGCCATACTAGTCTTGTCTGCCGGGATTAACAGTGTTAGTAAAATTACAATCACAATCGAGCCGATCCACAATACATGGTCGGAAACCGCATGCTGGTGATTGAGAATCGCGAAAGTGGTAATCGCTGCACTGAAAACCGCATATATCGACCATGGTTCGGAAAATGGTGCATCGATTACGCCTCTAACCATCAATATCAGAATCGCCAGTAGCACAGGTGCTGGCCAAAGCGCATATCGTTGCAGTCGTTGCCAACTCTCGCCTCTGACTACGAGATAAGAGGGGGTAAATGCGGATAGAAGTAGAATTAACTGCGCAAGAGCATAACCTGTTTCAAGACGATTTGAAGCAATTGCAAGTAAAGCTCCAATCATTCCCAATCCTACAGATACCGACCAAAGGCCTGGCTTTCCAAGACCCATTGCTTTGAACGCTGAAGAAAACCAATTCTCTGCCTTTGCAAATCTAGTAGCAGTTACTGCATTTATTCCAGTCACGCCGAACATCAACAAGAACAGAAGTAATTCATCATTGAACGGTTTAATTTCAATTCCAAAGATAATCCAATCATTACTGATTGCATGAAGACCAATCCACAGATAAGATACTGCAATCCCAAGAGATGCAAGGTTTCCTGAACTTCGAAGATAAGCCAGTCCGTGGAATAGAAGCGTGCCTATTCCGATCATTATCGCTACTCCTTCTTCACCATATGGCCCACCTGCGGCTGAGCCAATTGCGAGTAGTACCAATGTTGCTTGAGTAGCGATAGCATCTTCATCATGGTATTGTGCTATAGCAATATTTAGAGTAACCAAACCAAGTAATGAAGCCCCCAATTCGGTCTCTCCAATCCATTCCCATGCATACATTGAGATTGCTAAACCATACAGGATTTTCATCGAGATAATAACCCAAGTAACGCCTAACAAATGCATTCTTTCTTGCGGAATCCAAATTTGGCCAAGCCACATCCCAAAGCCGGCCATTAAGAATAATCCAATCGCTGAAATTGTGTGACTAAAGATTGGCGAAGTTCCTACGATTGTACCGATAGCGGACCAGACCACAATCATGGATATCATCAATCCATAATGCAACCTCTTCTCCCCTTCCATGGCGTATTCTGTTACGCTATCTATTTCCGGAGCATCATCAACTGTACCGTCTCGATTTATTCTGCTTGGAGCATCCCCCCGCGAGAAAATCTCCGCGACCTCTCCTACGGCAACATCGATTTCTTTTTCCTGGGTTTCATCTGGCTCTTTTGGCGCTTCTTCCTCAACTACTGATGTAATCAAAAATTTGTCAAGGTTGACTCCTGAATCGGTCTCAAAATGTCTCTTGGAGAGGATTTCGTCTTCAGATTCCTTCTCCATTGATGGGGCACCATTTGAATTGGCTTTCAATATCTCCCTTCACAGATTGAATTAGGATTGTATTCGCGCATTTTTTTGAAGATGCGAACCGCAAGGGACAAAGAGGGCCCGCGGGTCGACTGTGCATGGCCGATGCTGTGGGTACCCCTTCAGGCGACCTATCTGAGAGCGGCATCGATACCGATGCTACAATTTATTGGAACTTGGATAACATCACTCTAATCGACCTGGCTGTCGAAAGGAATGAAGGTTATTTGACATCTGAGGGAGCATTGGTTACTGAAACCGGCGAGAGAACTGGGCGTTCACCTAACGACAAATTCATCGTTGATGAGCCAACAACAAACCAAGATGTAAATTGGGGAGATGTGAACATTTCAACCGATGAATCCGTATTCAACAGATTGAAGGGACAAGTCATCGAATATTTGTCACAAAGAGAGTCATTATTCGTTCAAGACCTATACTGCGGCGCTGAAGAAAGTGAAGCTCTACCGATTCGTGTAATCAACCAGAATGCATGGCACAATGCGTTTGCAAGAAACATGTTCGTACGCCCTAGTGCAGAACAATTGGAAAGCCATGTTCCGCAATTTACAGTCTACCACGCTCCTCATTTCGAAGCAAATGATGACGCTTTGAACTCACAATGCTTTGTTATCGTAAATTATCAACTCGGTGAAGTAATCATTGGAGGCACCAGGTATGCTGGTGAAATCAAGAAATCTATTTTCAGCGTAATGAACCTCATTCTCCCAAAGAAAGGAATCCTTCCTATGCACTGTTCTGCTAATACAAACGGCGAGAACACCGCAATTTTCTTTGGCCTGTCTGGTACTGGAAAAACAACTCTATCTGCTGACCCTAATCGTGCTCTAATCGGTGATGATGAGCACGGCTGGGGCGCCAATGGAGTATTCAATTTCGAAGGTGGTTGCTATGCTAAACTCATCAACCTGTCAGAAGAGGATGAGCCGGAAATCTTTGCAACAACTCGACAAAAAGGGACTGTGCTAGAGAATATCGTTGTCGATTCTGAAGGCATTCCAGACTTCTTTGACACTAGCAAGACTCAGAATACTCGCGGTTCATATCCGATTGAAGCGATTGAAAACAGAACCCTGGATAGCAAGGGAGGACACCCACAAAACGTGATTTTCCTAACTTGCGATGCATTCGGAGTTCTTCCTCCTATCAGCAGATTGACGTCTGCACAAGCCGCTTATCACTTCATCTCGGGCTACACTGCAAAGGTTGCTGGAACTGAAATTGGAGTTACTGAGCCGCAGGCAACATTCTCTGCGTGTTTCGGTGAACCATTCATGCCAATGCACCCCGGAGTCTACGCTGATTTACTATCTAGTAAGATGGCTGAGCATGGTTCTACTGCTTGGCTAATCAACACCGGATGGTCTGGTGGATCTTATGGCGTTGGAAGCAGAATGAAAATCAAGTATACTCGTGCAATGTTGAATGCAGCAATGGATGGAGAACTCGACAATGTTGAATATGTAACCGATGAAAGATTCGGATTTGAAATCCCTAAGTCGTGCCCTGGAGTTCCATCTGAGGTATTGATTCCCAAGCAAACATGGAGCGATGGTGATGCTTACGATGCTACTGCTGACAAGTTGGCTGCTATGTTCAATGAAAACTTCGAAAGATATTCCGAGGGTGTTTCAGCCGAAGTTAATGCTGCTGCTCCGGTCCTAAATTGAGCAAAATGTGCACTGTTGTGCATCATGGCGTAAAACCGTAGTTTGATAGCGAACCAGTGGCAGGGGTACAACGTGAGGGCCATGCGTACACGTACAATCCTTCTTGCCAGCCTGATGATAATGATGTCCATGACTCCGCTAGTTTCAGCAGATTATGAGAAGGGAATTGAACAAGGAAAAGAGTTCGATGATTCGCCGATTTTCGATCTGCCTGCAAAGACAATCGATTCGGTTGGACCAAGAATCGACACCGGGGCATCAGGCCGCGCGCCGTGTAGTACTGTACAAACAGATGCTGGCTCGGCAGGAGATGCAGGAAACACCAGTACAACTGCAAAGAGCTTGGGTACCGACCCTACAAACGGTCCAAGTGGAGTAACCGGTTGCGTAGATGCTAACGATCCTGAAGACATGTACAGCATTACCACGACTTCAGGTAAGGAAGTTGATGTTGAACTCGTTGTTCCAACAGGCGCTGACTTCGACCTGTACTTAGTGGATGCAACCAAATCTACATTCTATGATTACTCCGAGTACAACGACCCTCTGGAGCAAGTAACCACTGGCGGCACTGCACTGGAAGGAAATGCTACTACATTCTATGTTTGGATAAATGCATACAGTGGAGATGGAACCTACACATTGCGAGTTTGGACCAACAATTCAACCCCTAAACCAGACATCACTGTCTCAATGGTTGACATCCCTGTCAAGGCACAAGCAGGTGACACTGTTACTGTAAACTACACTGTAGAAAACTTAGCAAACAACTCATCCGCAACAACCGGAGCATTCGATGTGTTCTTCATCCTTTCAACAGATACTACCTATGATTTCGCTGATGAATTACTTGACGATGTATCCAACGAGGCTGATTTGGGCGCTGGTGCAACAAGAAATACCTCAATGAGTATTACTCTTCCATCCAATTTGACCAACGATTCCTATTATTGGCTAGTTTGGGCTGATGGATATGGGAACATTACTGAAAGTAACTCGTCCAACAATAACATGTGGTCAACTGGAGTTATGGTTGTCGGAAATGATTGTACTGACCTCTTGGGAGGTACACAAAATGATGGTGGCCTTGGAGCGGATGCGGGCAATGATGCTGCTAATGCGTCCAACATGGGCAGTAACGTGACATCGTCATACACCGGCTGTATGGATGGTGCCGATGGTGATGACGTCTACGCCTTCGATGTACCCGCAGGTTATTTCCTCGAAGTTGCACTAGATGCGGAAGACCAAACCTCTGACCTTGATTTGTTCATTCACTATTCCAACGGTTCAGAAGTCGACCGAGGATACACCTCCTCATATCCTGAAACTGCTACTGCAAAATTAACAGATTACGAAGGAGTTGGCGGAACATATTACGTCAATGTATCCCACTATTCCGGAGTGTCAAATTACACTCTCGATGTCTGGACTAACCAGAGTATTCCTGCACCGGACTATACTATCGATACTGTAACTAGCGCTGGTAGCGGGCAACCAGGAGACATGTTTGATGTCACAGCTGTTCTAGAGAATGAAGGAACTGTTGACGGAGTTTCAAGCGTAGAATTGACTGTAATTCTTTCAGTGAACACTGGCGTAGACTGGTATGACCATGAAATTGGTTCCACAACCACTAGCGGAATCCCGGTTGATACTAACACTAGCGTGACTATCAGTTCTACAATTCCAGCAGATATCGTAGAAGGCGGATATTACCTCTACGTGGTAGCTGACCAAGACGACCTAATCCTTGAGAGGGATGAGGATAACAATCAACAAACTCGAACCGGGCAATTCACTGTTGGAAATGCAGAAACCTCTTGCGCAACTCAAAATGATGCTGGAATGGGTGGCGATGCTGCCAACAACTCAGCAGGTGCTTTCGACTTAGGAAACTACGCTGATGCGGAGTACCGCGGCTGTATTGATTCGAGCGACACTGCAGACCATTACACAATTACTATCGGCGCAGGTCAGAATCTGAATATCACTCTCGTCGATCCTCCGTCCGGTGCTGTAAACCTCGCATTGCTGGACTCAAGCGGTGTTGAAGTAGATTCAGATATTGGTTTGTTTTCAGACTCCGAAGTTACAACCGTTGGCACCTCTAGCGATGGCGTGGCTGGAACCTACACGATTATGGTGAACCGTTCAACGGTCTTCTGGGAATCTGGCGGAGCTGGAACATACAGACTTCTTATCGGAACCCCGGCAGGATATGATGCGCCATTCACATGTGTCGGACACTCTGATGCTGGAACAGGCACCGATGCTGGGACAGATATGACGAATGCAATTCCGCTCGGATCCAACCCGTCAATGATGGGACAGGGCTGCTTAGATGGCCAAGATTCCTCTGACGCATACCAATTCAATCTTGAGGATTACAACAACATCAACGTGATGTTCTCACCGGATATGGGCTTGCCATTCACAGCAAATCTATACGATGAAGAAAGCAACATGGTCGCTGGTTGGAATGGTACAGAATGGATGTCAATGGGCGATTCAGAATATGAAGGACAAAACGGAATGTTCACTCTAGTTATCGACTCTGCTGGAGGAGAGGGGTACTACAACGTCTCAATCAATTCCATGCCTCCTGCACCCGCTGACCTTGCAGTCAGTAACTTATCATGTGGTGCAGAAATGGTTAGCAACGAGGAATTGTTCTATTCATTCGAAATACACAACTTGCGCGGTCCTGCAGTAGGAAATTTCAATTGGAGTTTAGATTTAGTCGATGAAACTGGAGTTGTTGTAGCACAAATCGACTCGTCAACTATGGGTACATACTCAACATATGGACAGATGGTCCTTGAGAGAGCATCATCGACATTCATCGACGCAACTACTGCATCGGGAACATATTCGTGCCACGTAATGATCAACATGGACCGTGCTGTCGATGAGGTTGAACTCATCAACAATGAAATGATGGGAGAGAATTTCACTATTCAAAACGAAGAAGAATTGTGGGCAAACGACGTTGACAGAGACGGTTACAACACAACGGATACTGGCGACGGAATCGTTGACGATTGTCCTGACAAGTACGGAGAAAGTTGGGGAGACCGCTATGGCTGTGCTGACCTTGACGGAGACGGTTGGTCCAACCAAAACGACTTCTCTCCACTGGATGAAAGCCAGTGGATTGACGAAGATGAAGATGGATTTGGAGACAACAGCTCTGGATACCTAGGAGACCAATGCCCTGGCGTATCCGGTGTCGAAAATGGAGAAGGTGGAGATGGATGTCCGCCTCCATTCGTTGATACCGATGGCGATGGCGTCCAGGATTCTGATGACGATTGTGACTCCACTCCTGCGGATGCAGTAGTTGACGAGAACGGTTGTGAGGTCGATACTGACGGTGACGGTGTAGTTGATTCAATGGATGATTGTCCAGCAACCGCAGTTAACGTGACTGTCGACTCAGTCGGTTGTGAAGTAGTCGACAACAATGGCGGCGGTACTGGTAACAACGGTGGAACCGACAATGGAGGAGGCACTGACAACAATGGTGGTTCAGGAACCGGAGACGGTGGAGAAAGCACGGATGACTCTGCAGAAGGCAGCACCGATGTTGTGATGATTGGAGGGGTCGGTTTCGGTGTTGTGATTATCATTCTACTAACCTTCTTGATTGTTAGAAAGGGCCGTGGCGGCGATGGCATTGCTGGCGATTCATACGCTAACGCAGCGTTTGACCAACCTATGGGTGGATTAGCTGCTGCAGACCCAAGTATCACGCCAGAGCAGTTGCAATACGAACAGCAACTATTGGCTCATGGTTACACAGCAGAACAAGCAAGAGCATATGCTGACCAGCATTTCCGCCCTTGGCTTAACCAATGATTAAACCATAGCAAGGGTCATCAACGGGCTTCGCCTAGACCGTGTTATGACAGACGTCATTATGCAAACAAGTGCCGGTGATATCCGAATTAGGTTATTCACCAATGAAGCCCC
>CEOJ01027134.1_pt1 | contig 12420 bp, 21 predicted proteins | sample 530281 | NCBI WGS metagenome assembly CEOJ01 (sample SAMEA2619879, study PRJEB7988) | marine metagenome | isolation source: saline water (ENVO:00002010), including | reverse complement strand
TACGACGATTGCCAGTCACCACGATAAAGGTGTTTTCCGACAGCTCGTGATCTCCGATCATCGGTCGCGGCCCGTTCGGATTGAACAGTGAGCGACAGAGGGACTGGAGGGACACGTCCCAGTCAGGCAGCTCATCAAGGAGCAGGACACAGGGTCGGTCGCCAATCCGTTCACGGGTAGGCCAGTGTGCTGGCTGGGCAAACCACATCTCTCGTGCTTCCAAGTCAGGGACACCAGCACCCCTCACATCGGAGGGAGCGGAGCCACTTGCGTTGATGGTGAAGAAGTCTTCACCCTCGATTCCCTTGAGACCAAGGGCAGGGCAGATGACTTCCTTCGTCACGGTAGTCTTACCGTCACCGCCTTTGCCGACGATGAACAGGATGGTGCCATCGGTCTGGCACATCTGGGCATGTTCGCCCAGCTCCTCCGAAGAGGAGACGATTGGATATTCCATTGAGGTATTATTCATAATTCAGGTTCAAGTTTGGGGTTAAAGGTGCCCCCTCTCTCCAGTTTCATTGCCGTCAGGCAGTTAGCAAGGTGATCCCTGCCAGAGCATTTACCTACATGGCACGATGGCCAGCGGTTGACCTGCATCTCTTGCAGTCGGCGCATAACAGCCGACCATGAAACGTGCAGAGGAGATGTTGGTTCGGAACGGCATGGAGAGAGGGAGCGAAAGGGTTAGCTAATCGTGAGGGTGTAGGACATACCGTCGAGCGATTCGAGAACCTGCTGGCGGATGGTGTCCACGATCTCGTCAGTGTCGAGCGAGTCAGCCTTGACGGTTTCGACAACCTCCTCGCGGATACTGTCAGCGACAAGCGATGCGATGGTGTCGTAGTCCAGACCATCTTGGACAGACTCGACGATACAGTCACGGTCGATGTAATCGGAGACACGCTCCGCTACTTCGTCGTGATCGACCTCGATGTGCTCCGCTACTTCCGCGTAGTCCACCTCGACTTTCTCTGCGATCTCATCGAGATCCACCTCGATGTGTTCCGCTACATCGGCGGGGTCCACCTCTACGGCAGCGGCTATCTCGTAGCTGTCCAAGTAACTGGCAACATCTTCGGGGTCCATCGCTCCGGCTACGTTATCGGTATCAATCCCGTAAGCGATGTCTGAAGGATCGAAGTGTTCAGCAACGTCACTGGCATCGACCTCGATCAGGTTCACCAACGACTCCCGAAAATCGGGGTGGTCTGTGATGTGGGCAGCAACATTGTCGATGCCTACGAACTCAGCGACCTCGTTCGCACTGGGCAAACGCTGGTCAATGTATGTGTTAATCCGCTCCACGAGCGGCTTGAATGGGGCGGCGAGTGCAGTGGCTACGGCACTCCTGACTTTGGCAGCGAGGCTGCGGATGCTGTTGAGCATATTCATAATTCAGGTTCAGGTTTGTGTTGTTTGGTTTGCCTTTCGGCTTGTGATGTTTACTAGTAAAACAGATAACTTCTGATTACTCAAGTTTTTTCTTAAGGTTTTTTCTCTACCGTAGGTAGGGTTGGACTACCGTAGTTCAGACCTTTTCCATCCAGAGGGTTCACACACCCACCTCTGGGGACTGCGAACACTTGGGTGATGGACTTCTACAATGTCCCCGACGGAGAGAGACCGGAGATTCTGTGTGCGGTATGCAATAGCAATCAGCGCATCCTCATCATCGAGCAATTCCAATGGTGCGTTGAACATACGGAATGCCCTAGCACACGCTTGCAATACGTCACGATCTCCCCTTGTTGTGCCAAGGTCATCGTAAGAAAAAACTACTTCGTCAGGGTCGCCATCGAAGGCAACATGGATAATGTTTATTTTCATGGTTCAGGTTTCAGGTTAGAAGGACTGGACAATCACGCCCCCGTTAAACGGGATCACGGTCGTCAGCTCTTGCAGGTGCATCTGCATGTCTTCATCGTGGTCGCCTGTTGCTAGGTTCTCAGGTGTCCACTCTTCGTCGATGTCCACGGGATCTCCGATAAGCTCAGTGATGGCTTCGTCGAGCGAGCCATACTCGCTGTAGTCACAGCGGATTGCGACAGGGCAGAACTCAATGTCCTCGCCCAGATCCTCCTCCAGTTGTTCAAGGTATTCACACATGGCGTTCGCTGCCGCATAACTCCACCCACCATACTCATCGCGGAAGAGTAGGTCGGCAGCATGGCTAGTTGATAGGGTCATTTTCATAATTCAATTCTCAGGTTCAAGTTAAGGGTTGAAGGGCAGTCCCATCTTGCGACCAAGATGGGCGCTGATTTCGTCAATCTTGCGTGACAGTTGTTGCCGTGTGGGCGGTGTGAGGACCGGCCCACTATCAGCCAGCCTCATCTTATAGTTTGCAAGGAGTGCTTTCAGCTCTTCCTTGCTCATCTTTTCCAGTTTCTTCATTGTTTCTTTTCGTTTTGAGGGAGGCTGAACTACCGTAGTCCAGCCTCCCCTTCGGGGTTAGTATCTGATGGGAAGATTCTCAGGATCGGACAGCACAGCATCCGCACCCTCCGTCATGTGACGGTGGGCGATCTTCTGGTTGTGCTCACTATCGGGACTTGTCCCGTAGAGCAGGATGCCAATCGGGACATTGTTGTCATCGACTGGGGTGTATCGTGTAACACCTCCCCACTTCTCCGCGTCAGGGATGTAGTAAAGCGAGACATCACCAGTCCACTTTTTGTAGTTCTTGGTCCCCACTTTGGGGATCGTTCCCTGATAGTTCAGGTCGAGGTTTCCCATAGCTTCCCACGGGGTTTTACCCAGCGACCAGCTAAAGCAGTTGGTCGCAAAATACATGCCACCTGCAAGGGTGACGTTCTTCTGTTGGCATTCGGTCAGGTTTGACATATCGATTCAGGATTCAGGTTGGTTGGTTTGCCTTTCGGCTTGTGATGTTTACTAGTAAAACAGATAACTTCTGATTACTCAAGTTTTTTCTTAAGGTTTTTTCCAGCGTAGCTGTTACTGGACTACCGTAGTTCAGGTTTAGTAGCCGTTTTCTTTGGCCCATTCTTCGATTCTATCGATGACGTTCATGGGCAGTCGGACGATCTCTTGATCGTCACAACCCTCCAGTCCTTCGTGATGTTTAGCAAACTCCAGCGAGGACGAAGCATCTTGCGTTCTGTTATCCCAGCCATCGTTGCTGCCGCTCATGTAGAGATGGCAGCTTGAGGCGTAGCCGCAGTCGTTGTCTTCATTCTCAAAGAAGAGACTGACTTCGATCTCTCCGCCAGACCAGAGGTGGAATATTTTTTCTTTTGGTTCAGGTATCATAGGTCAGGGTTAGTGGTTAAGGTTCAGTGGTTTACGACACGCCTGCTTACGCGCTACCTTCTTGCGATCCTTGTGTCGCGAGGTTGGCGGGGGCATGGCATGACGGGTCATGTTCCTCTGCTCAAGCGAGTTGCTTGGCAGGGGTTTGCGTTTACGTTTCATGTCGATTGGTTCAGGTTAAATCGACACGTTCCAATGACGTGTCGATTGGTTAGATCTTGGTCTCAGCTAGGTGGCTAGTGCCACGGTCGAGGTGAAAGAACTTGCCGTTCTTACATACGATCTCCCAAGGTCTGTCGTATGGCATCAGAGATGGGAGGGAATTGTCCTCTAGGATTTCGGGGAAGACTTCGTGCATGTTTGTCCTTCGGAAATCATACTTCGTGTAACGACCTTCCTTGTTGAGTTGCTCTTGCAACTTATGCACAAGGTCACTCCCGTTCCGTAACACTTCGTGTTCCGTCTCAAAGAGGATCATCTCTACCCCTCCCTTCGGCTTGTATCTGCCATGCTCTGGCTTGCCGATCTCTCCGATACCTTCGGAGCCATACCACTCATAGTATTGAGCGGTTCCCAAGGTCCATTGGTCCATGAAGAAGGCATCATGGTGCAGGGTATATTGTTCGCCTTCGTGGTCGAAGACCCATACCTTTCCGTCTTTTTCTACCTTCGGTTTGGGTAATTCGATAACGGTATCTTGTCCGTCAGAAAGACGGATAATATATGTGTTGTTCATAGAGTGTGTGTGTGTGTTTAACGGAGTAACTGTAGCAACAGTTGTCCGCTTGCGTCTTCATATACACCGTAAGGCACGGTGCCCGACTCCACCCCGCCATGATTTGCGAGGAGTTCCCGCACAAGGTGAACAGGAACATAAGGGTATACGGTTTCGGTAGGGCGACTCTCGTCCTCCGCCCAGCCCTCAAGGAGGGGGTCGGGGGCTGAAGGGTAGCCAAGTTCTACCTCTCGATACGCGAGAGGTTCATCGCTATATCTAGGCTCACAGTAGTGCCCACGGCTAGCTTGTACGGAAACACGGTAGCCATCGCGGCAGGTTACAGGTTCGTTAAAGGTCATCATATCTATTCAGGATTCAGGATTCAGGATTTCAGGATTCAGGGGAAGCTGAACTACCGTAGTCCAGCCTCCCCCTTTAGGGGGCTATCCAATGATGCCGTAGTATCCGTTGTTAGTGAAGGGAGCGAAGGCTCCCCTCACACATTGCATGAGGTCGGCAAAGCCGTTGAAGTTCTCCGTCCCTCCTTCGGAACGAAGGTGTTCGACTCTCTCCTTTGGAGCGAAGCAGTCACTCCAGATACGGTTAGCTTCTTCCATCTCCATTTCAGAGAAATGCTGGTCGTCCAAGACAGGGTAGTCGCTCAGGGAATCATGTATTTCCTTCGCGGTTTCCCAAGCCTCACTGTCCTTGGCTACGCACAAGGCTTCCCACCAGCCGCAAGCCCAGTGACCGAAGCGGTGGATCTCAACGTGCTCACTCTCCCCGCCCAGCTCTTCCAGAGCAACGGCCCAGTTGGACTTGGTGAGTATCTCACAGTCCCGACTTTGGGTTAGCACTACGTGCCACTTGTCTTCGGGGATTTCTCCAGCGTAATTGTCGAGGGAGTCGAGGCCGGATGGATTCTTAATCAGGTCAGATAATTTTTGCATAGTGTGTGTTCCTTTCGTGTTATTGGTTGTGTGTTAAAGGGTTAGGCAGCTTTCCGATAGTGGTGATCGGAGATCAGGGGGCGGGGTTCAGGTTGGGGTGGGTCGCATGACTCCTCAAACCGTGCGATCTCTTGCACGGTTTCGCTCCAGACTTTGCAGTCTTCGATATACTTCTCCGATTCTTTCTCCAATTCATGGAGGAAGAATCCTTCCTGCAAACTATCTATCTGCTCCTGCCAATGGTCGATTGGATAGCCGTCCTCGTAGGGGTCGTAGCCGTAGGGGTCGTAGTCGTCGTCGTAGGGGCCGTAGTCGTAGTAGTCGAAGGGGTCGTAGGGGTCGTATCCCCAACACGCCTCGATGTCATCATACCGATGACCATACCTATCCGCTCGCTCATCGGCTGATTCATCAGCGAAGAGTTGCCAGACTTCCTCCGTCGTAAGACGGGGGTTCCTAATGTATTCCCACTTCTCCTCTGGGAGAATGCCACAGTCATCGACTCCCATGACACTCTGACCACAGGTCACTTCGTCCCAGACTTGCTCACTACTTTCGTAGTCGTAGTGGTCCTCCTCCCAGCTAGGCTGGGACTCGTGCCTCTGATCCCATGCCTTAAGCCTAGCACGGGCTGCGGATGACGACCTGTAGGTCGGGTCGATGTATTTTCCGTTGAAGTAATTGAAGAGATCAGAAGTCATAATCGTAGATTAGTTTTATGGTTTAGAGTCGGTGCTGCTTTGCAGCAGCAATGTGTTGCTCGGTTTTCTTACGCATCTTTATGTTGTCAGCCGTAATGGAAGACCATGCAGTCAGTGTAAGTGATCCTTGTGCTAGAAGCAGGTTCAGGATTGAGGGATCATCCCACATTGTGAGAGTAGCTAGGAAGGTAGCGGTAAGACCGCCGAAGGTGAGTGTGTTAAACAGGTATTGCATAATGCTCAGGATGTTAATGGGTTAGGTGGGGGAGACCGGACTACCGTAGTCCAGCCTCCCCCTTTAGGGGGTTAGCCAATCAGCTCACTGAGAGCAGCAATGGCAGTCTCCTTGTCCTTACCGGACAAGTTCGGAAGCTCCTTACGGAGCGTCTTGATAGCGGCAGCTACCATCTGAACTGACGACAGCACCGGATTCATCGGAGTCTCGCTGGACTCTTCAGGATTGGAAGGTGCAGAGTCTGCGGGCTTCTCCTCCTTGGCGGGAGCCTCCTTGACCGGAGCCTCCTTGGCAGGGAGGAAGTTGTCGAGTCCCTTACGGGAGAGCTTCCCTTTGCGGAGACTCAACTTGTTGAAGTCCTTGATGGCATCCTCTCCCCCTCTATGGAGGGTAGCAGCAACGGCCTTGGCGTCTCTTACAGAGACGGCGAAGAATCTCTTCTCGCAAATCGTCGCACCATCCTCCTTCAGGAGGAAGTGTGCCAGATTCATGTGACCGTTGGCGTTGTTGGTAGCAGACTTGGCCCGCTTCTCATCCATGCCTCCCTTTACAAGGGAAGTCCGAACAAGTTTGAAGGTAGCTTCGCTAGTCTCGCCAAGGTTGGCAAGTTGAGCACGGCATACGCCGAGCCATTTAGCCCCCTTCTCATTGGAACGGGCGACTTCCATCGCGGCTTCCTTTGTGTGTGTCTTCAGCTCGTTGGTGCTGAGTTGACGGAGGGCATCGGTGTTGACGGTAGCAAGAACAGTGGTGGTTTGCATAACGGTAGTGTGTGTTGGTTGGTTGGTTAGGTTCAGCCGATTCGGCTTGTGATGTTTACTAGTAAAGCAGATAAGGGCATTTCCCTCAAGCTTTTTCTTAAAGTTTTTTTCCAGCGTAGCTGTTACTGGACTACGGTAGTTCGGTCCCAAGGTGCGGGGTGCAATGGGTGAATGGAAGGCGTGTTGCTGCCCTCACACTCCTCATGCTCCTCACACTGGCTATGTAGCTGTATGTCGAGAGCTTCCTCGATCCGGCTTATGAGATCAGAGATCTCATTGTGGTTGTCCTCTTCCTCCTCGAAAGCTCTACGAGCTTGGCGCACAAGGAAGTCGGAGCCTTCATCAACAGCATCCCAAAGGGATACGTTGATTTCATCCATGTCCTCTTCAGAGAAGAGGGTATCCTCTTCCAGTAGGAAGAGACTGTGGTTCAAGGTTTCGTGAGAAACCTCCTGAGCCAGCAGGCTGGCTGGGCGGGAGTCACCAAGGGTGACACAAAGGGCAGGGTTCATGTTCATGGTTTCAATCATGGTTCAACGTAGTTGGTTAGGGTTATTGGATGTCATCTTCGATGGCCTTCTCAAGGTTCTCCATGAGAACCTCAACCTTCTCAATCTCATCTTCGATGAGCTTGACCGGAGCTTGATATTCCCTGTGGATGAGAGGGCACCTCTCATCAGGATGGAGATCCTCAAACTCCCTGAGTTCAAGGTAAACCTTGGAGAGCAGTCCCTCAAAGTCGGGATCTCCAAGCACTTCACAATACTCATCCAGAGTATTGAAAGCCTCTTCCAAAGTCTCTTTAGAGACTTCTTCATTAAGAGTATAAGCGTCAAGACGCTTAGACTCTGTAGCATTCAGCAGGAGGTTCTCCTGCTCTTCACGGGTAGCTCTCAAGAGAGCTTCATTGACGAAGTAAAAGCCTTCGCCACCTTCGGTGAGGATGGAATCAGGGTTCATGTTCATGGTTTCAGTCATGGTTTTAACGTAGTTAAGGGTTAGTCTTCGATGAACTCGCGCCGTCCTTCAAGAGGACCGTGCCAAGTTCCTTGGGGCCTTTGCTGGTTCCAAAATTCAGCTTCTCTATGGTTCAGTAGTCGCTGGCAAGCTTCACGCACTACTGGATCAGGATGGTTCTCCAGCAAATCGTTCAGGTCACGATCAGGAAGGGTTGCATGCATTCGCATGATTTGGGGGAGGTGGTTCATGGTCAGGGATTCAGGATTCATGTTCATGGTTTCAGTGGTTTCGGTCATCATAATCAATGGGAGTCGAGTCGATTTCTGGCCTCTTTAGAGGCTGTAGGTGCTAGGTGCGAGAGATAGGATCTCTTCGCGAGATTTCTCACACCAGAGATGTTTATCGATGAAGTAATCATCATCATAAATGATGTAGTCGAGGGTTTCCAAGAGGTCCTCCTCTGGAGAGCAACAGTCATGGTCTTCAATATCATACTGCTTCGTCTCAAAGAGACGGTCTAATCTGGCTTCCCAGAACCGTTGACTGGCGAGCAAGGTTTCATAAGGAACCTCACGTAGCAGTTGAACGGGTGTTCTGGGGTCATCAATCAGGATCAAGTCGGCTGGGATCATTGTTTCACTCATCAACAACAATGGGAGTCGAGCCGATCTCCGGCCTCTCTGAGGCTGTGGGCGCTACGCATTGCTCCCTAAAGGGAGCCGCCATTCCTTTTAGGAATGGCATGCGCGGGGCGCGTGAAACTTTCCTTGAAAGTTTTGAACCCAGAAAACCACTTAACACTCACCTTTGGTGAGTGAATCCTTGATCCCTTATCCTGAATTATGATTCAGGAATAAGGGATCAAGATCGTTAATCCTTGATACCCAAAGGGTTATCAAGGATTAACGGAGTCAGCATTACGTTAATTGTTTGAAGTTATGACTTCAAACAATCAAAGACGCCACCCCTAGGGGTGGCGTCTTTCGTGCGCGTGCGCCCTGTACATATGTGTGTCTGAGAAAAAAATTGACGGTTAGCCCGCTTTAAGTAGCATCAGGCATGGCAGACCCTAAGAAACAGGAGTATTACAGGAAAAACAAAGAGAAGCGTCTCAAGTATCAACACGAGTGGTATGCACGTAATAAGGAGATGTTCGTACGCAAAGACGAGATTCTCCAAGTTACCGACCCAGAAGAATGGGAGCGTAAGCGCAAGAAAAAGAAGGAATATAACAGGAAGTATTATCTCAAGAACCGTGAGCGGATACTCGCGAATCAACGTGCACGGTACGGAGCAAACAAAGCGTAGGTAGATATGTTTGGCGACTTACTAGACGATGCCCTTGTTTTGGACGGGCTGGACGACGCAATCGAAGGGGCTTCTGACTGTGGGCGGTTGATCTACCGCTACGAGAAGGTTCTTAAGATATTTATGGATCGGGACAACATGACAGAGGCGGAAGCAGAAGAGTGGGTGGAGTGCAACGTCATGGGGGTTCAGCCTAACGGGGCTGGCTTTATTATGATGTTTCCGCAAGCGTAGGCACATTGCCTCCTGCGAAACTCAATTCAAAAAGTCTTCTGTAAAACATATGGTCTTATTGGACTCTCCAATGTGCCCATGTATATTCTAGAAGACTTTTTGATTCCCGATTTGCAGGGGACGTTGTGCCCACGAAAAGTCTTGATGAACCGACCCGCTTCTGTTACCCTCTACGTGTATGGACGCGCAGGTTATAGAGGGGGCTTCTGATTACGCCCTCGCCTCAAGTGGATACATTTACAATGTAAACACAAAGCGCAGGCTGAAGCGTGAATGGATTGACGGTCGATGGCAGACTAAGGTCAAGACGGACGATGGCCGTTCTTGCCGTGTTCAGCATGACACGCTCCACGTCCCGCCCCAAACGCTCCCCACCGACAAATACACCCCGATTCCTGATTACCCAGACTACGCCGTGACTCCTTACGGCGCGGTATGGAAGGTTCGCAATTTGCGGGGCAGGCGCGGGCGGCACCCATTCATTGTGACCGAATACTATCGGGGCACTAAGCCCTACGTTCGATTACGCAATAAGTATGGTAAACAGCACAATGTTCCGGTTGCACGGATCATGGATAGCTGTTTCCCCAAACCTTGACAGAAAACATGGTAAAGGTATCATCCATCCTCTAATGTCGGATATGTATGGACTGGAGAGTCTTGACCTTGCTGGTCTGGACGAAAAGGGGAAGCCTGCGGAGCAGAGGCTCAAGGATGTAAAATCCGCCACAAACATTTTCCATGCCCTGCACAGGGCTGACGAAGCATCAGCCGTGAACCGTGCACGGGTAGACGCGATGTTCGATGGTGCGGCTCCGTATAATTCTTCCAAGCTGGCGGTCAGCGGTCAGGGCTTAAAGACAAACCTGAACTTTGGAGAAGCCCAGCGTATCTTGGATGTTGCGTTGTCGGCTTATGTTGATCTGTATAGTTCGCTTGAACGCTTTGTTGAAGTCAAGGCGACTACTGGCGAGAGGAGTGAAGTTGGCCCGAAAGAGGAGATCGTCGCTGAAGAGTTGACGCACCTGTTCCGAAGCTGGCCTGAGTTCCATTCATCTTACCTGCGCCTTTGTACCACGTTCATTAAACATGGTGTAGGGATCACGTATTTTGATTCCGTTGACGACTGGCGGTTCAAGGTTGGCAGCTTTGCCGACATCCTGATTCCGAGGCAGACCCCCTCTTCGGAAGAGCGCATTGATGTGGCGGTTGGCAGGCGGCAGTATCACCTGCACGAGTTGTATGCATTCATCCGCAACGAAAAGGCGGCGAAGGCAGTTGGTTGGGACGTTGACGAGGTTAAGCGGGTGATGGTTCAGAATGTAAAGCACACTGGTCGTGCTCACAGCCGGAACTCGCTCACTGAATTTGAAGCCCTGCAAGCGGAGATCAAGAACAACGACATCCACACTGGAATCCAGAACCCGACTGTGGACGTGCTCCACTTCTGGGTCCGCGAACTTGACGGCAGTGTGAGCCATTACATTTCTGCCGAACAAGACCCAGAGGCGTTCATGTATAAGAAGCCCAGCCGTTACGCCAAACCCGAACAGGCATATATCCTGTTTACATATGGGGTTGGCAGCAATGGCACCTACCACTCGATTCGTGGTCTGGGCCAGAGGATCTTCAACCACATCCAGACGAGCAACCGTTTGCGGTGCCAGCAGATCGACGGCGCGATGTTGTCATCTGCCGTAATGATCCAACCAGAGAACCAGCGTTCACTGGACGAGTTACAGTTTACATTCTACGGCGCATACGCAGTGATGTCGCCTAATGTTAAGATTGTTGAGAAGGCGATCCCGAACCTTGGGACTGCGGTCCAGCCAGCGTTGCAGGATCTTACCCAGCAGTTGCAACTTAATACGGACACCATCAGTTCCTATGGCCCGAACCAGAGTTCACCTTACAGGAACCAGATGCAGGTTGTATCGGACATGGACGTTGCCACCCGCATTAGTGGCGCGACCCTCAACTTGTTTTACGCGAGTTGGAATCGCCTGATGCGCGAAATGGTTCGTCGTGTTGTCCAGTCCAAGAAACAGGATGCAGCGATCAAGGATTTTTATGACAGGTGTGCAAAACGTGGAGTCGAGGCAGAGTTTATCAAGGCCCTTGATGTTGAGAGAACCAAGGCAGTCCGTTCCATTGGGAGCGGCTCGATGGCAAACCGACTCGTCTCCCTTCGGGAGCTTCAGGGCATCAGTGGTCAGTTTGATGACGTTGGTCGCCGTAACCTCACTCGTGACATTGTTAGCACTCGTGTTGGGCATGACTTGGCTGACAGATATGTTCCTGCGGAAGTTGAAAGCCGCCCTGCGGTGGATACGAAGATAGCCTTCCTTGAGAATAGCCAGCTTCAGCAGGGTCAGCCTGTTCCGGTTGTAGGAAACGAGTTGCACGGTCAACATTTGCAGGTGCATGTCCCGCTCTTGCAGCAACTGCTTGAGGGCATCAACACGGGGCAGGCTGACCCCCAGCAGGTTTTGCCGATGTTGCAGGCGTTCTACCAGCACATCAGCGAGACAGTTCAGTTTGCTGCGGGCGACCCTGCCTTGGAAGGACTGGTTGGTCAGACCAAGCAAGTCCTTCAATTTGCTGAAGAGGCCATCAATAATACGATGAAGGCTCTGGAAAAAATCCAGCGGGACCAAGCTATGGCCGCACAGGAAGCTGGCGGCGAGCAACCAGCCGGACCATCTGAAGTTGACATGAAGATGCAGAAAGCACAGATTGAGATGCAGATCGCGCAGCAAAAAGCGGAACTCGACATGTCCCTCAAGCAGCGCAAGTTCGATCAGGAGCAGGCGATGAGGGATGCAAAAGCTGCCCTTGAGTTCCGAGAAGACCAGACATAATGCCTCAGAAAAAAAAGCCCACTGTTCCGATTAAACTGGAACATTGGTTTAATGACGTTAAAGCTATAGAGCAGTTAAGGAATATCTTAGCTGACCCTGCCCTCCAGCAAGCTATAGCTATCCTCAAGGAAGCTGCTGGCCCGACTGTTTCTTCTATTGGGACAAACCCACAGGAGAACAGCCATAAACTGAGCTGGTATGCAGGATACAGGGACGCTTTCAACGACTTGGAAAAACTCACCAAACAACCGAATTCAAACCAGCCACCAACTATTGAAGAATGGAATCACATTCAGAATCCGTAGCCGAACCTGAAGCTCCCGCAGTTGATGCCTTGCCTGATGCTGGGGAATCTATGTCCTTTGAGTCTTCACTGGAAGCAGCCTTTGCTAATCTAGACAATGCGGCCTCAGACC
>CEOJ01017766.1_pt1 | contig 12471 bp, 9 predicted proteins | sample 530281 | NCBI WGS metagenome assembly CEOJ01 (sample SAMEA2619879, study PRJEB7988) | marine metagenome | isolation source: saline water (ENVO:00002010), including | reverse complement strand
GATCGGCTTTACAAAATACAATTTGAAACCTGATTAAAGAGACTTTACCTAAAGCTAAAAAAAATAAATTTATGGTTAAGAAGCACTCAATTCTTTTTGACAGTTTTCATTTGTACCATTTGCCACAGTTCGAACCATTGATTGATCTATTAGCGGATGATGAAAGGTTTCGTATTTATCACTCCGCATCAAGGGAGATACAACATGATGAATATGAGCTATGTAAGTCAGTTTTAACAAAAAAACCTGGAGAATTCATTTTCGCAGATAGTGAAGCTGAAAGGAAAGAAAAAATTAGAAACCTTAATTTAGACGTCTTTGTATGTGGGTGGTCAAGATACGATATTGAACAATATGTCAGTGAAAAAACACTTGTGTGCATGGCATATCATGGAATAGGAATTAAGCCCTCATATTGGAGAGATAACCATGAAAGACTTGATATTCGATTTGTTGAAGGTCCTTTCAGGATGACTCAATTAAGACAGAATGGAATAAAAACAGAACTAGCACTAACTGGTTTTATGAAGCTCGATAATCTTTTCAGAAAAAATAAAAGCAATACGGATTTAATGATAAAGGAATTTGATCTTGACAAAACTAAAAAAACAATTTTGTTTGCACCAACCTTTTACCCAAGCTCTTTCGAGCTTCTTGGTAAAAAATTAGGCGAGTATACGAAAGATTATAATCTCATTGTCAAGCCTCATATGTGGACAATGTATAAAAGTAATTTTGGGGGTATTAGCCATAAAAAGCAGAGACTACTTTTTTATGAATTATCAGATGAATTTGATCACGTGTACCTTGTTCCCCCTGAAATATATAATATTTCCCAATTTTATTCCATTTCAGACATGCTCATTACCGATGCAAGCAGTACAATCTATGAAATGATGGCATTCGAAAAACCTGTTCTGGTTAATCGATTTTACAAACTGAGATTATCCCACCGCCTTTTCAAAAATAGACTATATAGGGCAAGATTAAATAAGGAAATGGAAAGTGATATTTCAGACTTTTGTTTTGAGGTAAAAGCACCCAAAGATTTACCACGGGTAATAGAATTCGCATTCAACAACCTACAATCCAAATTACCTGCAATCAAAACATACAAGGAGGAGATGTTCTATAAGCTTGATGGAAGAGCATCAGAAAGAGCTAGAGATAAAATAATGGAAAGATTGCAGTAAGATGAAAAAAGTATTAATCGAGACCCATCATTTATATTATTGGCCTAATTTTCTTCCAGTAGTTCAGGAAATGCTAAAAAGGGGTACCTATGATATATATGTTTCAATGCCTGTTCGATCTTCACTAAGACAAGAAAACATATTGTCTAATGCTTGTGAAAGCGCTAAGGTATCATTCCTTTCAGCTGAAACGGAAGAAAAGCGTATTAAAAAATTGAATGATGAAAATTTTGATATTATTATCGTTGGAAATGTAGGGCAATTAAATAAAATCTCATCATTAAGAGCCTTGGTAGTTATGGTTTATCATGGTATAGGATTAAAGCAGTCATACTATACAGATATAGACCCACGCGTGGATATCAGATCTGTAGAGTCAGTTGCTAGATTCAATGAACTTAAGAGTCACGGCCATGATAACATTGTTTTAACAGGTTATACAAAGCTAGATAGGTTGGTGAATTTTTTAAACCCTGAAATCAAATTTACAAACCAAAAGCTTGAACTAGATCCAGATAAAAAATCCGTTTTATATGCGCCTAGTTTTTATCCCACATCCATTGATAAGCTACACCCTTATCTTCTTGAGCTTAGCCAGGATCATAATATTATCATTAAACTACACGGTTTTGGTTGGGAACAAAAAAAATACCAATACCAAAATAGGTTATGTTCTGAGTTGTCAAAGAAAAGCAACAGTATTCACTTATTACAAAATGAAGACTATGATATCATTCCCTATTATCTAAGTGCAGATTTGCTGATAAGTGATATATCATCCACCTTGTTTGAGTATCTACCAGTGGACAAGCCTATTATACAAGCACAATGCTATAATCTGAAATTAAAGCACAGGATTTTTAAAAAACGTTTTTGGAAAAAGATGGATATCGATCGACAAGATAATGTTGATTTTGCATACCAGATAGTAGAGCCAGACGATATTCTAGGTATGGTTTATTATGCGATGGATAATCATGATGAAATGTCAACCAAAAGGAAGGAGGCAACTGAGCATTACCTTTATAAGGTTGATGGGAATGCGTCATCTAGATTGATTGATACCATTGAGGCTTATTAAAATGAGAATTGGAATATACAGCCCAAACTGGATAGGGGACTCTGTCATCGCACTTACCTTTGTCCAATCAATCAGAGCATTTGAATCAGATGCAGAAATTTTTATTGTATGTAAGGAGTGGGTAGCCGGAGTATACCAAGAACATCCCGCAGTAGATTCTGTGTTATCATTTTCATCAATGCAATTAAGTGGTCTAGCAAACATTTACAAAATGGGTTCGTCTTTAAAAAAATATAACTTCGATAAATTTTTTACTTTGACTGATTCTTTTAGAAGTGCTTTTGTCTTATGGCTATCAAGTGCGCAAAAGAGATATGGCTACGGCACACAATTTCGTTCTATTTTTCTTACAAACGCACTAATGATCTCTAAAGAGAATATTCATAGATCAGAAAAATACTTTAGATTGATCCAAACAAATTCAATATCTACAGAATATCCTAAAATACATCTTTCAGAAAAAGAATTTGAATGGGCTCAAAAAGAAATGAAAAAACTTGGGTTTAATAAACCCATTGCTTTGTTCCCATTTAGCGTTGCTTCAAACAGGACTCTTCCCAATCAAGTTCTGAAAAACTGGTTAAAAACCGCAAGTGATCAGTACCTTGTTTTTGGGTCAGAAAATGACACCATAAATGCAGAAAAATTAATGAGGGAATGTGAAGGTGTAGCTATTAAATCAATTTGTGGTAATTATAGTTTAAGAAAATCTATTGCACTGATTTCGGCTTGTAAATATTCTCTTGCAACTGATAGCGGTCTTGGTCATGTTTCAACTGCATTAGGAATTCCTACAGTTTCCTTTTTTGGGATTGGAGTTGAATCTCAAACAGCACCAAAAGGTAAAAACAATATTGTTATCAAGCACTGCAGCCCTTGTTTTGGTGAGTCTTGTACTATCCAAAATAAAAATAGATCCTGCATCAAAGAAATTTCAAGATCTGAAATAGATTTTGCTGTCAATAGCATAACAAATCTGTAATTTTATTTCATAATGAAAGCATTAATACTTGCAGCAGGTGTATCGAGAAGGCTCTATCCCAAAACATATAACACCCCCAAATGTCTTTTGGAAGTTGGAGGTAAGCCAATAATAAATTACCAATTAGAGGCTTTAAGTGAGCTAGGTATAAATGATATTACAATGATTGTAGGATATCATCGCGAAATGCTAGTGGAGAGTGTTGAGAAAAATTTTCCAGAAATAAATTTTAAATTTATAGTAAACCACCATTATTTTGAGACTAATACTGCCTACTCAGTCTATGTTGGAAGAGAAGCGCTTAGTGATCAACATTTGTTGATGAATGCAGACGTGGTTTACCCAAAAAAATTGTTATCGAAATTATATCATTCAAGCTTTGAAAATGTATTAGCAGTTGACATTAAATCATGTGGCAGAGAAGAAGTGAAAGTCATTGATGGAGGCCAGAATAAGATCTCAGCCATCGGAAAAGATCTGATTGAAGATCAGTGCCTAGGCGAGTTCATAGGAGTGGCTAAGTTTTCATCAGAATTTATGAATGAATTTGTAGAGGCACTTGGTCAACTTATTGAAGCTGGTGGCAAAAACGATTATTTTGAGGCTGGCATAGAACAGCTTTTAGAAAAACAGCTGGTCAATTATGTTGATGTTTCGGAATATCCATGTTTAGAAATAGATTTTATTGAAGATCTGGAATTAGCTCGTAAATTATTTTAAAGCCTGACTAGCTTTGGCAAAGATACTACCCTTTAAAGGATTCCTCCCACCTGCATCACTAGCTGAGCTGGTTTCTTCTCCACCCTATGATACACTATCATCTGATGAGGCAAGATCAAGAACTAAAAACAATAATAAATCATTTCTAAGAGTAATAAAACCTGAGGTTGATTTTAAAATTGGAACGGAGCCATCAGGCAGCAAGTTACATGAACACGCTGCAACTAACCTCAGTAACTATATTTCAAATGGAAACTTAATAGAAGATAAAGACCAGTGTCTATATGTCTACCAAATTTCAATGGGAGCCCATGTCCAAACTGGAATTATTGCTGCTGTATCAGTTGAAGAGTATGATAGTGGTATCATTAAAAAACACGAATATACTCGTCCTGAAAAAGAAGATGATAGAACCATGCACATTCAGGTAACCAAAGCAAATACTGGGCCAGTTTTCCTTACATTTAGAAATGACGGAAGTTTTAACAATCAAATTTCAGGAGTCATAAATAGAGACAGGGATATTACTTTTGAGGCTGATGATGGTACGTTGCACTCTATATGGAGAATACAGGACTCTAATACTATAAATGAAATCAGCACGTATTTTAAAAGAGTACGATCACTTTATATTGCTGATGGACATCACCGAGCTGCGTCAGCATCAAGAGTACACAGGGAAATGACCAAAAATAAACATGTAGAAAATGTTAAGGAGTCTTACAATTACTTTTTAGCAACTATCTTTCCACATGATGAAATGCAGATAATGGGGTATAATAGAGTTGTCAAAGATCTCTGTGGACTCAGCGATGAACAATTTATTAGTAAACTTAGAGAAAACTTTGATATTCAAAAATTATCGACCAAAAGAGGTCCAAAAGAAAGATTCAGTTTTACTATGCTTCTTGGGAATAGTTGGTACTGTTTAACAGCAAAGAAGCAAATAATCAAAGAAGATTCTGTCTTAAGGCTCGATGCTTCAATTCTTCAGAATCATATTCTAAAACCCATATTGAAGATTGAAGATCCCCGAACTGATAAACGGATTGAATTTGTAGGGGGCATTAGAGGCCTGGAGGAGTTGGAACGAAGATGTTCATCAGATGTAAAGGTTGCTTTTGCACTTTACCCTGTTTCAATTGAAGATTTGTTTAGAGTTTCAGACGATAATAAGGTCATGCCTCCAAAATCAACCTGGTTTGAACCTAAGTTAAGATCGGGATTAATTGTTCGGTTTTTAGATTAATTGAAGAGACTTGGTGAGTAATGATTAAGTTTAAATATATTTTAAATATATAATTTTAGGGATTAGCTCATGAATCTATTGAAAGAAGAATTGAAAAATCGTATCCCCATCGTTCAAAATGAGATCAGGCAGCTTATAGAAGATAAGGGTGATGAAAAAATTAGTGATGTGACAGTTGCTCAGGCATATTCAGGCTTGCGAGGGATAAAAGCATTTGTGTGTGACACTTCATCAGTTTCTGCTGAGAAAGGATTAATCATTCGTGGAAAACCACTTTTAGATATAACCCATATCTTACCTGAGGAAGTATTTTTTCTACTATTGACAGGAAGGCTTCCAAATGAAGCTGAACTCAGTGAACTAAATAATGAATTTTCATCTTACTTGAATATTCCTGAATATGTATGGAAAGTCCTTAGCGAGATGCCCAATAATGCACACCCGATGACAATGTTTAACACGGGTATTCTTGCGATGCAAGGAGAGAGTATCTTCAGAAAACGTTATGATGAGGGAATGCCAAAGACAGAATTTTGGGAAGCAATACTTGAGGATGGAATAAGATTACTTGCTAAACTACCTGCTCTTGGTGCTGGTATCTACAGAATGAGGTTTGATAAAGGTGATAGAATAGAACCTGATCCACAAAAAGATTGGTCTGGGAATTTTGTACATATGACTGGCCTTCCAGATGATAGTGGAGATTTTCATAAACTGATGCAGTTATATTTTATGCTGCACTGTGACCATGAGGGCGGGAATGTAAGCGCATTTGCATCGCACACAGTAGCATCTGCATTATCCGATCCTTATTATTCTGTTTGTGCGGGACTAAATGGACTTGCAGGTCCTTTACATGGTTTAGCAAATCAAGAGTGTCTCAAATTTGTTTTAAGCGTAAGAAATAAGTTCAATGGTCTCCCAACAGAAGAGGGATTAAGGGATTACTGCTGGGAACGCTTAAACAATGGTCGGGTAATTCCTGGTTATGGTCATGCAGTTCTAAGATGTCCTGATCCAAGATTTTCTGCGTTTGTAAAATTTGGTCAGGAGCATATAAAAGATGATGCTGTGTTTGGAATAGTGGATTTACTTTTTAAGGTTGTCCCAGATGTGCTCCAGGAGCATGGTAAAGCAAAAAACCCTTGGCCTAATGTTGACGCGGCGTCTGGGTCACTGCTCTATTACTATGGGCTTAAGGAATTCAATTTCTACACGGTTTTATTTAGCATATCAAGAACCATGGGCATGATATCGCAGATGGTTTGGGAGCGAGCGTTAGGGATACCAATAACAAGACCTAAGTCTGTTACCACCGACTGGATAAAATCAAATACGTAACAAAATGAAAAAACAAATGCCTCTACTTTGTGTTTTGGCTCTATTGAATTCATTCCTTGTTGCAAAAGAAATTTACCAATCAATCAGAGTCTACCATCCTACTCTAGAAACTATTAAAACGATAGGCAGTTTAGGCATCCCTCTTGATCATGTTAGTGGCAAGGAGGGAATATTTCTGGATCTCACGGTTACGGAGAGTGAGACAATTGAATTAATTTCAAGAGATATTGAGCTTGAGGTATTGATCGAAGACCTCACATCATACTATAAATCAAGGAATCGTCCTGCGACAAACCGTGATTTTCCACTTGGATCCATGCAGGGTAATTATACACTGGATGAATTAAATGAGAGGTTTGATGAATTGCATGGGCTATTTCCAAACATTATTTCTAACAGAGTCGTCATTGGACAATCAGTCGAGGGCCGAGACATTTGGGCTTTTAAAGTTTCAGATAATCCAAATGAAGACGAAGATGAGCCAGAAGTATTATATACGGCACTTACTCATTCAAGGGAGCCTCTAGGGATGATGAACTTAATGTATTTTGTTCAGTTACTGCTGGAGGAATACGATGAAGACTCTGAACTAAACTATTTGATTAATAATCGTGAAATATGGTTCATACCAGTTGTTAATCCAGATGGCTATGTTTATAATGAGTTAATTGAGCCAAATGGTGGTGGAATGCATCGTAAAAATCGTTTAGACACAAATTGTGGAAATGGTGACAATAGAGGCGTTGATCTAAATAGAAACTATGGATATGGCTGGGGATCAGACGACACTGGCTCATCCCCAAATCCTTGCTCCGCTACCTACAGGGGTGAGTCAGAGTTTTCTGAACCAGAAACCCAAGCGGTTCGAGATTTTATCATTGAGCATCAATTCAAGAATGTTTTACACTATCACTCCTATTGGAATACATACATACATCCTTGGGGAGATGGCTCATTACCTGACGAGCCTGATCTCACAACTTTGACTGAAATCGGACAAGAGATGGCAAGGTATAATGGATTTACAGTAGGTACAGGATTTGCAACTATTGGTTATGGGGTTAATGGCGATGCTGTTGATTGGACCTACGGAGATCAAGATATAATTTCTTATGTTCCGGAAGTAGGATCAACATCTCAGGGGTTTTGGCCTCCAGAGAGTGATGTAGTTGATCTATGTTTGGACCAGGTACATTCGAACAAAATATTTGCATTTGTTTCAGGATCTGATATTATCATGCATTCATATGAATTATCCCATGACGATATGATTCCAGGAGAGACTGTGGAACTTGATGTTGTTATCCAGAATCGTGGTCTCAGTGACTCTGAGGCAGATATTGATATCAATATAAATGCATTGAATGAATTTATATCATTAGATACAGACTCGTATACAATGAGCGAGATGGATGCTAGAGATTCAGATGATTTTTCAATTTCAATAGATATTGCATATAATGCACCCATAGGGAGCACCTCTGGCGTGATTGTAAGTATGGAGTGCGATAATAGTTTTAATCGAGTGGATACTATTGAATTTGTAATTGGTCAAAGGCAGATGATCTTTTTTGATGGGTTTGAAAATGAGTTAACCAACTGGATGTTAGATGGTGAGTGGGGTCTAACTAGCGATGCCGCAACAGGAGAATTTGCCTTAACTGATAGTCCTGATGGGGATTATGATGAGGGACAAGAAACTCTGGCTGAATTGAATCGATCCATCAATCTAGACTATATCCTAAGTCCCATTATTGAGTTCACAACAAAATGGGATATAGAATCAAATTGGGATTTTGTTCGATTCCAGGCATACGTTCAAGATCAAGGGTGGGTGAGTTTAAGTGGAGCATATACAGAGCTTGGTTCAGGCCAACCTGCACAACCTTACGGTGAACCAGGATATGATGGGCTGCAGAGCGACTGGGTTAATGAAATAATATTTCTAGATCAATTAAATGGTGCAACAATTACAGGATTTCGGTTTATACAAACCTCAGATAATTTTGTTGAAGGTGATGGGTTTACAATTGATGATTTTTCGATTTCAGGCTTTCCCGCTGGATTGATGGGGGATTATAATTTAGATGCTTCTGTAGATATATACGATTTACTAGGGATTGTAGATATCCTTATTTTTGATGGTGAGCCAACTGAATCCCAGTTATTCTTTTGTGATTTAGATGGTAGTGGTGACTTGGATGTAATGGACTTGGTGGCTTTATCAAACCTTATCTTAGGAATCTAATGATAAAATGTCTTAGTCTTTTCCTTGTCTTCCAAAGTATAATTCTCTGCCAAAAATACGATCTCGCAGAGCTAGTTATTGGCAAAAGAGGCCCTGATAGTTACAGGGTTTGGATTTACTTTTCCGATAAAGACGGTTCTGCTCCTATTACTTTAAGTGAAAAAACAATAGATAGAAGAGCAAAAAATGGAATTCAAAATGATAATCTTTGGTATGATTTTAATGTCCCTTCCAAATACATTGATCAATTACTATCACAAGGAATCAACGTTATTAATAAGAGCAGATGGCTAAACGCAGTATCTGCTCTATGCTCAACATCAGATTTAATAAAAATAGCAAATCTCCCATTTGTGGATCAAATAAAACCAGTAGTTGGGTATGCAAGGAGTTCAAGCTTAGAATATCCTGACATTGACCCTGGCTCTAGAGATTTTGATTATGGTGATGCACTTGATCAGATTGAGCAAATCAATGTTCGCGAATTACATGAACAGGGCTATACAGGATATGGAGTTAGAATTTTAGTGATGGATACGGGATTCAATCTATCTCATAATGCCTATCAAGGGATTAATGTTATTGATCAATGGGACGTAATAAATGGTGACCAAGAAACTGCTGATGAAAATGATGAAGAGGTAGCCAATGGGCAAGATTTCCATGGTACTGCAGTATTATCTGCAATTGCTGGCAATGCTCCAGGTGAGTATATGGGTGTTGCATTTGATGCAGAATTCCTTCTTGCAAAAACTGAAGATGTTTCATCAGAAACTCAATTGGAAGAGGACAACTACGTAGCAGGACTTGAATGGGGGGAAGAAAATGGCGCAGATGTTGTTTCCACGTCGCTTGGATATTTAGATTGGTATGAATATTCAGACATGGATGGGAATACTGCGGTAACAACAATTGGCGTTGATATAGCAGCAAGTCTCGGTGTCCTATGTGTTACTGCTGCAGGTAATTCAGGAAGTAGTAGCTGGTATTACATTATCGCGCCTGCGGACGCGGATTCTGTTATATCTGTAGGTGCCGTTTCAGAAAATGATAGTATTGCAGCATTTAGTTCTCATGGTCCCACATCAGATGGCCGTGTCAAACCTGAGGTTTGTGCTAGAGGCCAGCAGACTTGGTGTGTCAATCCTAATAGTAATACAAACTATTCCAGATTAAGTGGAACATCACTTGCATGTCCTTTGGTTGCGGGTGCCGCAGCATTAATTATACAATCAAGACCTGATTGGAGTGCTATGGAGGTTAGAGAGGCAATAATGATGACAGCTTCAAATGCAGATTACCCTGATAATACTTATGGATATGGTATTTTAAATGCTGGAGATGCCATCAACTATGGTACAACCTCTATCAACGATAATGCAGATTACTTGCCAAGTGATTTTAATTTAATTAGAACATATCCAAATCCATTCAACCCTGCAATGAATATTGAAATTGACGTTCGTCCTTCCAGTGAACTCAAGATTGATGTTTTTTCTTATAATGGCAATCATGTATCTAATATTTTTAATGGTACAACCATCAATCGACTATCCAAGTTTCGATGGGAGCCAAAAAACATATCTAGTGCGGTTTATTTTGTAAGGCTGATTATTGATGGAAGGACCAACTATAAAAAAGTAACATTTATCAAGTAACCTAGCTCTTTAATGTATTTCTTGCCTTCAAAGTAAAATTCTTAGAAATTAGTTCTCGCCTTGAAGTCACTAATATGGTTCAAATAATCAAAAACATAATTTTCTTTGGGATTTTGCAATGCATCTTGTTTGCATTAGATAGTAATCGTTTAATCGAAGTAAAAAAATCTACTATTGAAACGGATCTTATTGTCTATGATGGCAGAGGATCTATCCTTATTTCTTGGTCAATTCCTGATTCAATAGCTTTTGATGATGTAAGGGTCTTTTCAAAAGAATTTGGTGGAGAAAAATTTGAATTATTATCTGTGGTTGAAAACGATGAGTCTAATTATCTTGATCTGGATTGTATTCCTACAAAGCGATACTTTTATAAAATTGAGATAACAGATATTGATGGAAGAATCTACAGCAGTAGCTCAGATACTCCTGCATTTGGAACATGTATAGATATACAAGATCTAAAACTATTTGATGAAAAAATCACATCAATTCATCAATTAGTTATTTCGCACTTACAGCTAGAATTAAACAGTATTTATCCATATATAAGCTTCAGGCCAGCACTTCAACTTTTGAATCCAAAGATAACATCAGATTATAAGTGGATTGAAGTTTTCCCATTAGAACAGTTAAATGCTTTTGAGCAAGCTATACCATTTTTAGACGATGCTATTCAAGATAGCAAGCTCGTTCAATCTATCACTTCATATGGAGATACGTATAGTAATCTTTTCTATGTAAAGCCAAGCGAATGGAAAACCTTGGTAAATGAAACTATATCCTCAATACGAAAAGAATGGAGCAAATTAATTAGACAGTACGATGAAGCTCTTCATTTATTTGATGTTATAGCACCTGTGCGAATTGTTGGATGTAAACCAATCGACAATGGATACGATTTGATAATATACTTTTTCCATCCTGATCAAATTGAAAATAAAGATGTTTATGTTATATCGGGCGAAGAGTTCATAAATGTTGATGTAAATAAAGAAAATAAATCAAATTTAATTACAGTGTATGTACCAAATTCTTGGGATGATGCTGATCTTATGGTCGGTGATGTGTTTATACAGAATTTCCCATTAATTATTCGTGATCCGATTATCTGTACAATTGAAGGCGATTTAATTCCGATGGATTCAACATCACCTGGAATTATTAAAGTGGGAAGAAAAAAATCTTCTTTATTGCTTAATGAAATCAATTGGAATCCTTCATTAAGAAAGCTTGGCATTGAATTAATGGCCAAAGAAGATATAGATGAAGTTTACACCATAAAGAATAATGAAATGATTCTATGGGAAATTTCTGTTCCTGCTGGCTATAATAAACAATATGTTGATTCTACTTTAATTTTAAATCAAGAAGTCTCTTTCCCAGCTGTTATTACATTAGAGTCCTTGTTTGAAGATATTTCTCAATCTATTGAATATATAGTTTTGGATAGTCTTCCCTTTGCAATTAGTAGACTACCTGATGGTCAAAGTTGGCACTATTCAAACACTCAAACACTTGGATCATCCAATCACCAAAGTAATGGCAGCCTAAGCGAACAATTTGTACCTGAACTATTTATTCTGTATCAAAATTATCCCAATCCATTCAACGGGCAGACTAAAATTTCGTTTGACCTTCTTGAAGACGCGATTGTAAATCTTTATATAACGGATGCAACCGGTAGAATTCATGATAAACTTGTGGAAGAAGAATATAAGAATTCTGGGATACATAATTACGTTTGGGATGGTAATGGTCGCTCAACAGGAATCTACTTTATTACACTGGTTGCGAAAATAAATGATGCTCCTCCTGCAATATTTAGTCGCAAAATGATATACTTAAAATAACTCTTTCATTTTAGGTTTTAATCTCAAAGAGTTTTCTGTATTTTTATTACTGAAATGTCAAAACAGAATCTCTACCTCATATTTATTGTTTTAGTCTTATTTGGCGTAGGCTGTTCATCTCATCCTCCTGTATTACCTCAGGTTCC
>CEOJ01109660.1_pt1 | contig 12519 bp, 1 predicted proteins | sample 530281 | NCBI WGS metagenome assembly CEOJ01 (sample SAMEA2619879, study PRJEB7988) | marine metagenome | isolation source: saline water (ENVO:00002010), including | reverse complement strand
ATGTCTTCAATCTGGTCAGGAGCACGAGTGATTAGTCTTCTGTTCTCGATGTAGATGATATCACCAGAGTTGTTAGCAATCTCGGGAGTTCCTAGACCGTTAGCAAGTGTGATGCCTTCTAGAGTTCCGTTGTAAGTAGTATCAACATTGCCATCAGCAGCAGACGCAGCACCGTCAACATCTACAGCACCATTTGCTTCAAATGGGTAAACTGCACCATTGTGGAGGTGTTGATCAGGTGACTGGTAATACTTAAGGATGCCATCAGTTGTTGAACCACTATCAAGGGTCCAAGAAACTACAGTGCCTTTTGCAATGTTACCATCACCGCGAACCTGTGTGATTACTTCGTCGGGGATGTAGTCAGTGCCACCAGTACCAGTAATCTTGACTGCATACATACCGTTCAAGGTAGAAGCAGTTGAATATGAAGTAGTACCCCAGTCATAAGGATCTGTTAGAAGACCAATACGGCGGAAGTCGTTATCTACAGGGAAGTCACCTGAACCTTCTGCATAGGTTAGGCGAATATTTGTCATAACGCGCTTTGCATTCAATTCGATGTCTGCCTCAGCGCCATGACCACCCTTAGGAGGTAGTACAACTTCGATAGCACCAGTTGCACCAGCAGGAGTTGCAACTCCAGTGGTTAGTCCCTGATCACTGTAGAGATAACCATTACTTAGAAGAACGTTAGCGTAGGTGTAGTCTTGACCACGACCAACTACAGAAACAGTGCTAATTGCTCCACCTGCAGTAGTTGAGATCTGTACAACACCATTAGTTCCATCACCTTGAATAGCAGCATACAAAGTCTGTGAAGGAGGTAGGTTGCTGCCAGCATCTTCAATTAGTGCAACATCAATAGAACCATTGACTGCCAATGCTGCAGTTGCTACTCTAGTTGACTCTGTGGGTAGTACAACTGGCATGAAGTCCGAAGAAAGGAACTTCAGTACATCATCAGTTGGTAGAGTGTACATGTATTTCCATACATAACCAGCACCAGATCCCTCAGTGAAGATTCCAGTAGCACCATTGTAACCAGCAGCCGCAGTAGAAGGTTCTACAGTTGCGTTCTGACCAGTTGGGTTGGCAGGATTTTCGCCATTATAAAGGCACTTGAATACTTCATAGTTAGTATTCATTACATAGAATTTTGCATCACCAATGCTATCAAATCCTAGAGCAGTTTGCTTACCGATTTGTCCGCCACCCGAAGGGGATGCAGAGTAGTCGGGCTTCCACATATCAAATTTGGGATTGGTTGAAAGATCCCAGTTATAACGACGGATTACTGCACGGGCATTGGCGTCGGTTACTCTCTTTGCAGCAATGATGTCGTCATAAACACCAAACTTCTCTGTTTGGTTGTCTAGGGGAAGTGGGGGTGCATCTTCTGTTGCGTAACGATACACACCAGTTACAGCAGTAACAGCGGTGTCAGCAGCACCATCCCACTCTTTGAGGGTGGATCCAGTGCCAGGAGCAGACGCTGTACCGTTGCTTCCAAAAATTGCACTCAGTAGAACTGAATTGCTGTAAACCTTTTCGACAGTTCCACGGAAAGTTGCGCTTCCGTAGTTGGTTCCGACATAGACTTCGTTTCCTACGGTGAATGATCCACCGTCTACCGAGTATACTTCTAAGTATGCTCTCCATGCTTGGGGGCGACCTACGAAGAAGTAGAGTCTGGTACGGTCGGCGCTAGCATCGTTTGCGCCTTCACTAAGCGATTCGAGGAATTGCTTCGCATTAAAAATTCTAAATTTATCAGAGATGATAGCAGCCATTGGTTTCTTTTTCCGACGTTGTGGTTTATGCCAAAGTTATTTATATTTATACCGATATTTAGACAATTACAAAGGGGATAACTTCAGACCCATTCGTAATTGTAGATGATCCATTATATACTGTACATCCATTAAAGGTTGTCGCTGTTTTTGAAGTATACTGTATGATTCCACTAGTAGATCCCGAAGCATGGAATATGTATCCAGATGCTGGGAAATGATCTGTATTTTGAACCGTAATGACTGATCCAATAGTTCCAGAGGTAAAACATACAGTGACTGCATTGTTAATACTTGGTTGACCTAGATTAAACTTCTGACCAGTCAAAGTATAATTTGAATTTCCCCTCAATTCAAACTCTTTCAGTGTAAATGCTGGGAATAGCAACTCAAACTGGGAAATACTAATGCCACTAACATCTAGCGTTCCAGTATCTTTTCCTACTACTTCCCAAGAAGAAATGTTAGGTCCAACATTACCAACAGTGTAGTTACCAACATAACTAACCTGTTCATCTTCGGAGATGTTACGGACATCAATAACTACACCAGATCTCTGGGTAACGTTTCTTGTTATGACATTAACATTACCATTCAACCTTGTTACAATTGGATTAGTAAAGAATACACTTTCTTGGAAGTAGTCAACAACACCACCTGGAGGAGCAAACAGCGTAAATTCTCTGAGTACATTTTGTACTTCAGTAATTACTTTTGTCTGAACTTGAATTTCCGAAGTAGCAACAGTAGAAACTGGTCTAAAGTTAGTAAAGTCAGATACGATAGAAGAACCACCTGCGGGAGCAATCTTGACAATTTCTTTAGATACAGAAGAGATAGATTCTACATCTACATGTAATTTCAATTCACTTGTATGTTGAATTTCAGTTTGAATTGCAAATGTAGCAGGTGTTTGAACCTGTTGTTGTCTCTTTCTTTCGCTGACACCAGTTGGAATACTGTTTCTAACAACAGTCTCACTGTAAATTTCAGCAACACCACCGTATGCAACACTTACGAAATCTTCAATCTGTCTAATGAAAGTTCCAGGTGCCCAGTTCTTTTCAGTAGTTCCTTCAAATCCTCTGGTTACGTTGAGGAATCTATCGCCACGTTTTCTTGGGTAGAAGACAACTTCATCACCAACCATCAATTTGCCATTGCTGGTAAACTTAGATGTGTCGGGAATGTATACAATAGTATCACCAATATTCAGAGGTGCTTGTAGATATGCTCCAGGTGCTCTGTAAACTACATTATCTAAGAATGTGTTTGCAATCTCACGTTGAATAGTTTGTGTAACAAATCTGTTTGTAGTGAGTTGAGAAATACTTACAATATCTTCTGCTCTTACAGCTACAATTCTAGCAACTTCTCTGTCTGCTTCTTGTACTCTTAGAATACCGCCGCTTCCATCGATTACGACAGGATCTGGGATAGGATCTGGTTCGATGTATACGATATTGCCCATGCCAGGTTGTGACTGACCCTCTGGGATCGATCCACCAGCTTCATCTCCAGTAAGAGGTTCTGGGTAAATCTCTTGTTCAAGCGCCTCTCGGACATCTTGTACCGAATCAAGAACAACAACAGTAAGCAATGCTTGCTCTGGTGGAGGTAGTTGAATGGTGCTAACATTAGAAATAACGGTTAGTCCCTGTGTAACAACACTCTGTACACCTAGTTTTACAAGAGATACTTTAATATCATCTTGTTTCTTGACATCATATTTTCTAGTAACAACTACCTTAGGTGCTTCGGTGTAACCAGAACCACCATAAAGTAATTGGACACCTTGAATGTATCCGCGCTCTACAAGAACTACTGCTCTTGCACCGCCACCATTCCCATCTCTGGGAACAAACATTAATTTTGGTGGAGTTTCATAATTAAATGCTGTCTGTCTATAGAACTTGTATGTTATAGATCCGTCAGAATTTGTAATTGTTTCTACGATTCTTTCATTCCAATTAAGTGCTGTAACAACTCCATTTGTAATCTCAGCAGATACACTGAAACCCTCTCCTAGAGTCTTACCATTATAAGATGAGACATTAAATGAACCATAGATGTCATTGCCAGCATCGCCATCTAAACGATTGTCTCTAGTATAGACTTCATCAGGAACAGACCTAATTGTCCTATACTTAGACTCACCATCAATCTTTACCTTATCTCCTGGCGCAAGTCTAAAGAATCCTTTTCTTTGTAGGAGGTCATTACTCTTCTTAACATCCTGTGCAAAGTATGACTTATCTGTTCTAGACAAGAAGTCATAATTTTTAGTCAAAGTAAGTGTACTAGAAGGATTAAAAGTATAAGTGCTTACTGTAGTAGCACCCATTGTCTTCATATATGTTGCTCTAGATGGGTCATAGTCAATGTTATTCGAATACATTTTGACTATAACTTGGTTATCGCCTACCTGCTTCCAGTCATATACGGAACCAATACCATAAGTTCCATTAGAATCTTCTTGGTAAATATAGAATTTGTCTTTAGTTGTTAGTGACCAGTCAGTAGTTAAAGCAAAACTATTAAAATTAACACCAGCATTTGTGCCATTGACTTCTAGTGTATAATCATATAGATATCCATTGATATCAAAATCATGGAACGTTACTGTTGGGTCTAGATCTCTACCATAGCATAGTCTGATATCAATAACGTCTTCATCACGCATTGGATACTTAAACGTGATAGATGATCCTGCTATCTCATATGCACTAATTGGTTTTTGAATTACACCATTGACAATAACAATCATGTAATCTTGTTCTTCAATATTTAAGATCTTGTCTCCATCTAAACTAAGAATCAAGAAAGGACCTTTTCTTACACCGTTGACAAGTGACTTGTCAATAGTATATCTTCTATAATTACCAATGTTCGTAGCAAAAAACTTCTCGACCATTGTTGGTTCTTGAATTGTCTTTGCAGACAAGTCTTGATCCCAGATAGGAGGAGCAGTAAATTTAATTACGTTTGGAGTGACAGTTTTATCAACCCAATATGAATCAAATGCTGGTTCGTCTGGATTGTACTTAGGACGTTGAATAACACCATTGAGTGCAACTAACAAGTGCTCATCTGTCTCCGTAAGTGCTACTGGTGATCCATCATCATCCCAATATAATTCAAACTCAGAAGTTTCATTGTCAATGAAATCTGGCAGTGATCTGGTTACTGTATTGTCTTTTACCATGTAGTCTTCTACAATAGAAGCATATGTTGACAATGCAGAAACAACATCTTCGCATTCTCTAGAAACTAACTGATTATCTGGTATAATACTATAGTTTGCATAAGGAACTAATCTTGTGTAAAGTCCTCTCTTAGATGGATTTTGTTGTGTTGGTTGAATAACATTGGGTCCATTATCTAAAATAGTTTCAATAATATCATAATAAGTATTCAGTGCAGACTCCACACCTGCACATGTAGGAGATACAGCATCAACAATAACTTCTGGATCAATTACTGGAATGATATTTGTATATTGAGATGCCTGCAAAGTTTGACGCATAGCATCAACACAGAGTTCAGTTAGAACTTTTTGATATGTTGTTTTTGTTTCAACAAACTCACCAACAATATAATTGAGTTGACTTCCTACAAAGTATAGTTCTGCAAATTCTACTAACTTGAGGTTGCCACCAAATCTTAAACTGTAAATTACTGCATCTAAGAGATATCCAGTATCTCTTCTACACTTAGTCTCATTTTGAGACCATTGTAGACCAGGATATGTTGCTTTTGCCCAGTTGATAGCATAGTCAATGATGTAGTCTCTATTTTTATCAATTAGGTTTGATGCATCATAATATGTGCCGTTATTAATACCACTGAAAGAGAATGTTACTTGATCAAGTCCTGCAAATACAGGAGGTGCAGTCAATGTTGTTCCTGGTGGCAATGTATATGAATTAGGAGGAACAACTGCACCAGTTGCCGTTGGTAGCGTAAGGTTACCAGACTGTGTGCCACTTAAGTAGGTGGTTCCTGGTCCACCAGATCCTGGAGGCGCGGTGCCACTATCTGTTAGTGCTGTTCCATCAATTCTTACTTCAGTATCTGAGACAATCTCAATAACTTTATATCCAGAAGATAGTGGAATTGCCTGTCCAGAACTTACAACTGCACCTAGTGCAATATTTGATGTATCTGAAATTGTAATAATATCACTGCCTGCAGTATATGATGCTCCAATAGCAATCCAATCCCAATTTCTAGCAGCAAGTTTTGCTAGTCTTACAACATACTGGAACAAATCATTAATTTGTGTATTTTGTGCAGAGTAAGAACTTGCAAAAAGTTCTGCATAGTCTACACTCTTAATATTTCCACCAAATCTCAAATCATGCTCTAATGCAGCACAAAGATTTCTAATATCTCCCTGAACTTTGTTTTCAATTGCTGTCCATGGAATTGTAGCATTTGCAATTTCACTAGCATACTTAGATTCAAAGTAACCAATAGACTCAGCGACAATAAAATCTACATTTAATAAAATTTGATTTGCTGCATCCAACCATCTACCATTTCTTTGATAGAAGTTTCTAATTTTTCTAAAATGCTTATCATTATAAACATCATTCTTAAATTCAATGTATCTAATTAGAACTTTTTGCTCATAGACCTTTTGTCCTTCAACTACATTAAATCCAAGCGGAGGTGTAGCAAAAACAATTTGATTGCTAGAAATAGTATACGCTACTTTTGGTTCTTGTAAAACACCATCAATTGTTACAATGAGATTTTCTGCGCTATATGGATTAAATGGTGCTCCGTTATTATAGAGAGTAAATGATCGTGTACCTACTAATTGACCATCTCCATTAAATGTACCATCAAGAGGCGATGGATCAGTTGGATTCTGTTTTAATGTTAACTCAAATGCATTGGTGTAGTTAAAATCAAATTCGTTAACAGCAACAGAACCACTGCCTTTAATAGCACGGTAATCATCAACCGAAAGAATAGATTGAGTAACAGTTCTTGTAGTGCTCTCTACTGTTACTTTATTCTTATCAGCGTCCCACAATTCAATGATACTAAAGTGTGATGCTTTTGGCATCTCAGTTGGCATTGTGATGCCATCATCAATAACAGGATCAATGATAACTTCACCAAACAGTTTAAATCCTGCTGGGTGTGTAGTTTCTTTTACTAACTCTCTCCAGTTATCAATTGCTGTCCTAGACTTAACAACATATGAATAGTCTTGATAGAAGAAAGAATCTGTTAGTCTTTGATTGCTAACACCAAGTTTTCCTCTATCAGATCTGTAAGATCCTGTGTTGTTGGAATAAGGTCTTAAGTCTAGATCAAAAACAGTTTTGTATTCTGACTTAATAGTAGCAGAAGTTTTTGAGATCTCACCAACTAAAGGAAGATTGTTTCTAACATTTCCTTGAATGTTGGAAAGTTTCAGTAAGTTAGATCCATGCCTCCACTCATTTACTTTTGCTCTTAAAACAATATCATTACCACTGGTCTGTGTAATAGTTTCTCCTTTTAAGAAATCAGAATCACCATACCCAGTAACAGCAAATGTGTAGCTGCTAGTGTACTCTGAAAGGAGGGTATTATCTCTATGGAAAGAACTTCCATTTTTTATCATTTTTACATTTTTAGGACGACCAATCCTACTTCCTTGTGCAAATAATTTTACATCAGATTCAATAATAGCAATTGTGGGTGCTTTAGTATAATCTGTGCCTTTATTAATGACAAAAATATCTAATACTTTTCCATCTCTGGAAGTAACACCAAACTCTGCATCTACTCCATCACCTTCTAAAATTACAACTTTTGGTTTGCTATAGTTAGATCCTTGAATATCTACCCTGACACCAGTGATAGTATCAAGTAAAGGATCAAACAATACAGTTGCACTTGCTTGACTTTCAGTGTTTAAGTATGCACCTAAAACAATAGGAGTCTTCTTATAATTTGATCCAATGTTTTGAATTGACACAGAATCGATTTCACCAACAGCAAATGATCCTGTTGTTGTGTAAGAAATATCACCTGATCCATCCCACTGTGGATTTTTCTTCAGTGAGTATGAGAATCTGGTTGGTGTGACATAGTTAACAACTTGTCTACCAGCAAGAGGGTCTTGAATTACAGTCAAGTAAGAACCACTACTAGAAATAGTATTATTTCTGTCAAAGTAGAAATAATTTGCAAATCTAGATGCTTCTTCTTCTGTATATTGATTTGATGCAATTGCTGCACCAAAACCAAACTTCATTTCAACAAAAGATCCAGGAGATCCTTGAAGGATAGCAGGTTCTGTTTTTTCTACTGAAATTATGTTATAATTTCCACTAGGACTAAAATCTAGACTTGCACCAGTCAGTGAGTTATCGGAAGTATCGAATCTGTACTTGTAAAACTCTTGTACTTCAATAATAGGATTTACTACCCAGTCACTAGTGTAGGTGTTTGGAGCATTAGTTCCAAAGATAGACATAGATGGATCTAGTCTAAACTCAAATCTGTTCTCAGCACTAGATGCCGTAATAATATTGACAAACCTTTGTGGTGTGCTGTTGTCAAAGAACGTAGTTGTTTCAGTAATTGCTTGCAGTGTTGACAATGACTGAGTTGATGGATAGATTACAAGTAAAGTCTGTTTCTCTTTGTTGTAAATAACAGACTCGCTGCCATTTACTGTAAAGTTGGCATCAAAGTTATATCCACCATCATATAGAGAAACAGTTGCACCATCATAGTGATCTACTGCTTTAGTTCCTAACTGTGCTCTTTCAACAATTAAAGTTCCACCTTGTACTTGGTTGTTGGTAAGAGAGACAATTTTTACAATCTCATCATCAATCTTTAGTAAATCGTTTTCTGCATACTCAACTGCACTCTTGACATCAATTCTGGTTGATTCTGTAGAAATACCAACGTGGTCAATAAAAAATCTAAGTGTTTGAGTGGAACTTCCAGGAACTTTGCCCAAAGAAGAATCGGCAACTCCAAGAACGTCACCTCTCTTGTATCCAGTGCCACCATCTGAAATTTGAATATTAGAAATGTAACCAGTAGCACTATTGGGAGTATCAGGACTTACTACAATGTTTGCTGTTGCACCTTCACCAGATCCACCAGTTAATGGAATGTTGGTATATGAACCAACATCATATAGACTGCCAGAGTTAAGAACGATACCTCTACCAATACCACTGTAAGCAACAACAGTATTGTACGTTGGAGTCTGTAACTGGAGTTCTTGGTAAATTCTCTTTCTTACAAAATAAGTTCTTGTCTTTGTTGAATCGTCTGGGTTGATAGAAACGTTAACTACATCACCAATTCCCAATTTGTGCTCTGAGGATGTTTCCACTAGAGCAATGTTATCATCAATATCAAAAGGAATCAAACCATCACTTAGATATTCAACATCATCAATCTTTGCACCAGAAGTATCCGATAAAGAACTACTCTTGATAAAGTATCCTGGTAAATTTTCTTGATCTTCAAATGTTCCAGAGGTAACCTTTACAATCAGTGTATTTCCAGCGACAATTGATTCCAGAACTTCTCCTTTTGCTGCAACAGTCACAACACCATCGGTTAGTTCAATTACAGAACCTTGTGCAAAAGAAGATACCTTATCAATAGTTAATCTAACAACTTTGATGTCTGTAGAGAATGTAGCACTATCATCAAAGGTTCCGTTTACATCCTTGACTAGAATAGTGTTATCTGCTCTTACATCACCAACAATTCTTCCAAAAGCACCAGATCCTGGTTGTCTTAAGAAATCGTCAGCAAATACATAGGAATCTCTAGTAATGACTAGTTTTACTACTTTGCTCTCGAAACTCTGTAGATAGTTTACAGACTTGCCTTTTACAGAACTAACAGTTGCTTCAACACCATCCCCTTCTGTTCCAGAATTGTCAAATACCAAACTAGAACCAACACTAAAGGAATCTGAAGAAGATTCTACATCAATAGACTCAATACTGCCAGATTCAAGATCTTGAACAATAGCATTGACTCCGCCACCATTAACTTGTAGTCCTGGAGTGAATAAACGCTTTACATTCTTAGAAAGGTTTGTTTGGTTTAGATTTGAAGCATAGTTAGACTCTACTGGTAGAGAATAGAAATTCTCTCCAATAACGTATGGGAACTGAGGAACTTGCTGTGAATTGATAGTAATAAAGTATGCATATGTTCCCTCTGGGAAATCTGGAGTTACACAGAATCTTCCGTTGTTTTGATCCAATGATCCAGACTGGTGGCGATACTCATAGTCTTGAATGAACGAACCAAGTGGATAGTCTTGTGTGCTAGGTCCAAAAGATCTAGATGGTTTTAGAATGTAACTAGAAGTCATCCTAACAATAGGAGACTGTTGATCTAATGGGTTCTCATGTGCAAATGGACCATAGATTGGGTTGCCATCATAAGCAAAACCAAGAATGGGTGAGTGTACTTTATTTGCTGGTTCTACACCCAAAGAACTTAGGTTATCGTTAAGTCTAACACGTAGTGATTTTGGATTAGCAACATGTGCATATCCATATTCTAATGCTCTGTTATAATTTTCAAAGACAAAACCATTGTTGTCATCTAATTTGTTTTGTAGATTGTAATATCTGTCTTTCACCCACTCAGTAAGTTCTGGGGTAGCAACAGCATTTTGTCCTACAGGAAGAATGGTTACTCTTACATTGTCTTGTGAATAGAAAGATCCTTGATTGACAAGATCAAAACCAACAATCTCACCATTAGAAACACGAGCAGTGTATTCTGCAAGTCTTCCCTGACCAGCAAGATCGGTAATGACTACTAGAGGTGGAGTTGAATAATACTCACCTGGATTATCGATAATAAGGTCAGTTACTGCACCAAACGTAATTGTTGCTCTAACTTCAGCACCACGACCAGAAGTAATCTCTACAGTTGGTGTTTGTCCATATAGTCCTGGTTCTAGAATTTCTACAGACTCAACAAACTGCCCAGCAAGTTTAGCAACTGCTCTACCACTGACACCATTGACAAGAACGTATGGTGGGTTTTTGTAACTAGATCCTTGGTTCTGTACAGTAATTCTTTCTAGTTTTCCAAATCTTACAGTTTCGGTATCTTTATAACTGTAAACTCTAGCACCATTGACAAAAATACCAGAATCTAGATTTGGAGTCTTGTAAATCTCTGTAGTAGAGGTTGCTTGCTTACGAATAAGTTTTAAGATCTTTTGATCAGCAAGGTTACCAGGAATACTGGTTACATTTTCCAGAATAGGATATGATGGGTATCCAGAAGAAGCAATGTAATAGAATTGCTCATCCGAGAATACAGCAGATACATCAGTAGAAAGATTTGCAAGGTTACTAGTATATGCGGGATTTGTTGGAGATGTTGGTTTGTCATTCGTATTTGATAACAGCCATCTTACTCCTTGAGATGATACAATCTTAGGATCAGTAGTCTCAAATCCTGGATTAGAAACCTCAATAGGATCGTTTACAGAAGAATAAGGTTGTGCATCAGTTGGTAGCAGATTATATGCAAGACCAAATACTAACAGTTGTACATTACCACTACCAATGTAGATAGGATCATATACAATAGACCCTGCAGGATGAATTGTTGTCTGAGTTCTTGAGTTGATCTCAAACTGGGTAATGTTTTTGTCTTCAAAGGTAAAGGTCTCACCATTGATTAATAACGTACCCTTATCATTCCATCCTAGTGTGGACTCAACATTAATTCTGTCTCCTTGACTATCTGTAGATAGAATCTCTTTTGTTAGTTCTGTCTTTGCAGTAAACTCAAAGATACCATTAATAGTCTCCGTAGCAAGGAACAGGTTGTAGGTATCCTCACCATCAACGGTTGAGTCAAACCTTACATTGTCAACCGTAGCAGAAGCATAACCGTTCCTAGGACCCTCTTGCTGTACAATAACCTGTCCTACAAGGTCTTCTACGTTGCCTGAAAGAACTTTTACACGTAGAGCATACCCTTGGGTCCAATCGGACGTGGAGGACTTGTACGTGAAGTCTGATGGGTTGTATACTTCTGGTTTATTTTCTTGTCCACCAGCAATTACAGTGTTGAAAAGAAACTGAATTGATTTCTCAGTTCCTTTTGCTCTGTAGAACTGACCGATGTTTTTGATAAGAGATCTCTTATCAACTGCTTTCTTTAAATACTTCTCTGGGAAAGATGCTAAGTATTGCTCCTCAAAATTCTTGACTAGAGCATACAAGAACAGATTACTAATGTTTTGTACTAGTTCTCCACCAGAGTGGGTCGATGCTTGACTAGTTACAAATTCTGTGGTATTATAAAGGTCACCAAGTTTGGTGTTACCACTAACACCTCTAGAAACTTCTAAGAACTCGGTATCTGTTCTACTCTTGTAAAAACAGATTTCTTTTCCAATTTTGATGTAACCATTCTCTTTGGGGAATGATCTAGCATCAGTGACTGTAATAGTGGTAGCAGAATCCGATAGGTTGCCTACAAGTTCACTGCTCTGTTCAAGAACTTTAGACTCATAATACCCAATATCAGAATAGGTTGCTAGATTATTGGCAATATCAAGAGGCGCACCCTGAATTTCCAAGCTCTCGTAATACTTGGTAAGGAAGTTACCAAAAAGCTCGTACTCAGTAGTAATAAACTCTGGTAGTTGGGTCTCGATCAGAGTTGAAATTGAATTCTTGATTTTCGCCATCTATACTACTCT
>CEOJ01101551.1_pt1 | contig 12624 bp, 11 predicted proteins | sample 530281 | NCBI WGS metagenome assembly CEOJ01 (sample SAMEA2619879, study PRJEB7988) | marine metagenome | isolation source: saline water (ENVO:00002010), including | reverse complement strand
CTACCTAAGGTACGACCAGAGTCAACTCCTTTTCCATTATCAAAACCTCGAATAAATTCGCCACGAAGGTCTGGGACATTATTACCAACTAATGCTATAAGTTCAGTATATTCTGCAGGGATAGCCGCACCATTACATTCAAGCCAACCCTCTGGAATAGTTGCATTAGGAAAAGCAACAATCATTCCAACAAGTATAACGCTAGAGATTGAAATATTTGTAATACTTCCTGTACTAGTAACACCAACTATTCCAGTAGTTCCTTCCGTAACTACACTACCACCACTGCCACCGCCTTGAGAATTACCACCACCATTAACAGTAGTAGTAGTAACTAAAGAAGGGATATTAACAGTAGTAGCAGTAATATCAATACCACCAGAACTATTCTCTTTTATGAGTCCTCCCGATTTAAACTTAATTCCACACGCATCAGATACATTGAGACAACCAAGAATAGTTACATCTCCTCCAAATGTTTGATCAAAATTAATATTCGGATTGGGATTAAATGGCATGATTATCCTAGTGCGCTAATTGCATCTGATGCAACAGAAACTGCCATTGAAGCACCAGGTCCACCTGCTGCCGCAGATGCTGCTATTGCAATATCTTCTGCTGCGAGACCAGCATATACTTGATTTAAGAAAGTCATCTTATTCACTTCAGTTGCGATACAATCTGGACCATAAGAATGTGGTGCTTCACAATATGCTTCTTTTGCTTTGACATCAAATTTATTTCCAGCATCCACTGTGATATTTCCACCTGCTTTCAATTTGATATCTTGCTTTGCCTCTAAGATAATATCCTTTCCAGCAATTCTAACATCACCATTTTCCATGGCAGTGATTAAAACACTACCTTTCATTCCAGTAATACAAATATCGACACCACCGCGTTCTGACTTATTACCAGCAATAATCTCAATAGTCTTATCATTATACAAACGATAGATACCACCTTGCAACATACCACAAAGTGATACATCTCCTACATCATTTGTACCATAGAGGTCATAAACACCTGCACCATTATATCCAACCTGTGGATTATTGACATCAATCCTAAATTGTGGACTATAACTGATGTATTGTCGTTTTTCCCAATTCTGATCGTGTGCCATATTGATGCTTTTCTGATATTTATTCGATACAATCGATGACTTGCTTGATTTCTCCTTGTGGTTCTACTGGGCGTGGTCTGTATTTTGGTCTTATAATTGCACCAGATCCAGTCTCAGATTTAACTCTATATGATAATGGACCACGAGTAGATGGGAAAGTCAAGAATTTAATTCTATCATTAGCAGTAAATTCTACTGGAGTTCTTGGAATAATGTTGACTATTCCACCACCTTCATCAATAATTACATCATATTCATCCCCATCACTGTCAATAACAGTATCATCACCATCATAACCTTCACCTGGATTTACGATAGTTACATCTTCAACGATGTAATCAACTTCATCTTCACCAACAGTATAGTTTTCACCTTCAGTGACAATATAGATGTCTGTTATTTGCTGATAAGTTGGTGATTCTTCATCATAATCAATAATTGCTCTCGCACTTGCACCATAACCTCTGTCGCATTCGTCAACAACCTCAACAAATGGTGGGAATGTGTATCCACCACCACCGTTCACAAGATCAACACCAATCAAACTTCCAGTAATTCCACGTCCACCATCAGCAAGTGCTTCGATACCACCAATAATTGCACTAGCAGCGCCACCTTCACCGTTTCCACCACCAAAGATTTTAATTTTAGTTCCACCGCATCCACCAAGTTCTGGTGGTCCAGCATAACATCTACCAAGAGCACTCTTAAATCCAGGAACAGAAACACTAGGATTCATAAAGTCAAATACACCCAGAGAACCTGTTGCACCAGCAATATCTTGAACAACATTAATAGCACTTTCTGCTAATCCCGATGCCGCATTAGCAGTTTCTAAGATTGTACCAGCATCAACACCTGAACCTTCTGTACTACCTTTACCAATAATCCATTCATTAGAAGCAAGGTCAAAATCTGGGGCAATTTCATTACATCCAAGTCTATCTGCAAGACCTAAGATTGCATCAGCAGTTCCAGTTAAAAATCCAAGTGGATCAAATCCCAATGAAATTTTTGATAATGCACCCATAAATGGTGCCAAGAACTGAGTTGCAGTACCAATAATGTGGTTCATGAGAGAACCAACAACTTGATCCGCAATACAACTAGCAAAGTTTGCTACATTGTCGGCAACATTTTTTAAAACTCCTTTGATAGTATCTCCAATCCCTCCAATTACACTATTTGCAATACATGGTATAGCATCAGAAAGTTCTTTAACTGGACCAATTAATAATGCCTGTGCAATAGTTCCTGCTTTTACTGCAAGAGGATCACTTTGTGTTGCAGCAAGAACTGTTGCATATACGCCATCATAAAGAACTTGTAAACCCTGATTCAAAACGGGTGTCAATGCGTTGGTAAGATTGCTCATCATATCATTGACCATTCTAGCAGCACCCTTCTGAATGCTAGCAGTCATACTATCAATTTCTTCAAATATTCTTTGCCTTGCTCCACTTATGGCATTTTGTACATCGCCAGTAATATCGTTGATTTTTTGTACAAAATTTTCTACATCATTTTTAATTTTTTGAACTGCACTGTCTTTTTCAGGTGATGCTGCTGTAACTTTTTTACCAATAGAACTTGATGATGTAATCTCTTTCTTTGCAGGATCACCATCAGGATTAGTTTGACTGTTTATCTTCTCAGCATCTGTCTTACTAACTGAACGTGGTGACTTTTGTGAGTTGGCATTTTGTTCATTTGATTCATTCTTTGCAACTCTAGATCCATCGTTCTCGATCTCAGATGTATATCCAGTGAATGGTACAAAAGGAGACTTAAAGTCTGTAGATGGTACTTGACTTGTTCTACCAAAAACTCCCATAATAACGGGAACTTGAGCATTATCACCATCAAGGAAGAATCCAAATACAGTATCTCCAGGTGAAAGAGCAACAGAATTTGCTCTATTAGCAGCACCAGACCCATCAGTTGTTCCTAAAAGAACGTTTGCCCAAGGCAAATCATCATCAGGAAGTTCAACAGTACTGTAAGGATGGTATCCAAGAATACGAACTTTTGAACGATTTCCCCATCCAGCACCATTGGATTGTTCACTTTGTCCTGCTGTCTTGGGAGGAATTTGACCAATCCACCAACGGAATCCATCTCTTCCAATAAAATTAGTTTTAAGTAAAGACTCTTCTATCATTATTTTTTCTGATTATTTGGACTATACTGACCAAAAGTATCTCTAATTAGTTTCATTGAGGTCCAAGAACCCTCTGTGTCAAAATGGTGACACAACTCTTTAATCATATATAGACCGCTTTGATCCTGGTCATATTCCTTGGTTTCTTGAGTAGTAACTGCTGGGAACAGACATTCAATAATGTTCCCTGCCTCAAGAGTTGTATTACATGGAATAGTAGCATTCAATGTTTGAGTAAACATAACATTATATCTCATCAATGACTGCGATTGATAGAGTAATGGGTCTGCATTTTGTTCAGTTGAAACACCAGGTTCAAGTGTTCCTAAATCAACTACTCCAGTAAGTAATCTTGATGGAATATCTCCAAGAGTTTCATCAGAATCTTCACTTATCTTGGGCAATGTAATCTTATCTCCAAGATTTCTAGATTTTCCAGAGTAATCATCAAGTTTGAATAGTCCCTTTTCTGGAAGAGTAAAACTAAAATTCAAAGGATTGAAATAACTTCTTTGACTTGCATAAGTTCCTAATCTTAGATTTTGCAATACATTTTGATTTCTATCAACCTTGAAACTTACAATTTGAAAATCTTGAGCATCTGTATTTGGATTGACAACATCTGTTGAATTATAAGTTGCAAGAGCTTCTGATGCAATTAGATTATCAAGTGCCTTAAATTTATATCCAGTTTGTGTTTCATAAAAACAATATCCAGCAGTTCCATCACCTTCAACTTCCGGAACACCTTTTGATGCTAACCATGTCAAAACTGTGAATGGTTTTCTCATATTACCAATAAAACCATAGGTATTCATCGTAGGATCGACTTCAATTGGTTTACTGGTCTTGAGATAATCTTGAATTATCTTTTCTGCAGATGCTGAGATTGGAGATGATGTTGGAAACTTTACAGGAACTCTAGAGGTTTCATTTGTAATTGCCTCTCTTGAGCAAAGATTCAAAACAAATGATTCCGATTGATTTCCACTAACTACGTTACCAATACTAGAAACATAAAGATACTTATCAGTATCTGTAAAATCTAGACCAGGGTTTGTGGCAGAGTTTCCTTTTATCTTTAGTTTTAATCTTTCTCCACCTCTTAGTGGAAGTCCCTGATAAATCGACTTTCCTTCTAAAACATTACCAGTTGTTGTTACGACAATTTTAGCAGAAATTGTTGGAGAAAATATATCCTCATAGTAATCTATTGATTGAACTCCAAGACGTAAATCAACAGTCTTTGACTTATCATTAGATTCTAGAAGAACTTCTTCATACTGAGAAGGATCTGATGCTGCCATTATACGTATTCTAACTCCCTAAGAAGAATTGTTGCCACAACAGTATTTAACGAAGCACCAGAAGTCCCCATACTGCCTGCACTACTTCCACCTTGTGCAGGAGGTGGTGGAGATTGTTGTCCACCACCAGAAGGTATTGGAACAGGGATTACCTGCTCTCTTTTTTCTGGTGTAATATTACCAGCAACATTTTTAGATGGCATTGGTTCAAGTGATGGACCACCAAAACCAAGTAAATCTTTTGCTTTATCTAATAAGTTATCACTTTTCTTTGGAGCACCCTGAACTGGAGGATTCTTCGAGAAAATCATCACATCAGTGTATGGGTCTGGACTGAAATCACCACCATAAGAAGTACCAGAGAGATTTTTGGTTGCTTCCATATGAATGTGTGGACCAGTGCTACGACCAGTATTACCACTTCGTGCGAACGGAACACCTGCAGAAACCTCACCACTGCTGATTAACTGCTCACTTAAGTGAGCAAATCTCAGTCTGATACTTAATTGTGGAATGATAATATCACAATAATATCCATATCCTGCTTGGAATCTTGCTTCTACAACTCTACAAGGCATTTTACATGCAATATAAGTTCCTGTAGGGCAAGCATAGTCAGCACCACCATGTGGTCTTGTTCTTCCAGCAGCCATGGAACCAAAGAAGTCTGTTTTTATCGTATCTCCTACTCTGCTTCCCTCAGCAATAGATTTATTTGGATCTATACTAATATTTCCAGATGGTGTATCAAAAGAACCCGTAGTTGCAGGTGTAGATGGTCTTTCTGTTTGTTTAACTTCACCGTAAGGAGTCTCTCTTGCCTTCTCCATTACTGATATCTCTGCATCACTATATGAAGAATACTTTGTCCATGCTTCAGGTCCTTGAACTTTAAGCAGACCCATTCCTAATAAGTCTTGATTTGCTTGGTCAAATTTATCACTATCACTCAATCCAGCAGCTTTTTGTGCAACTGGGAGACTTCCAGGAATAATCTGATAACGACCTGCAGCCCAAAGAGTCTTTTTATTATTTTGGAAGTCTTTAACTTCACCAATGGTCATATCGGTGAGATTCTTACCCAACCATTTCTTTGAACCACCAGGTCTATCACCTGCTTGTCCATTATTCATAGCATTATAATCACCACCACTTTCTGGTCCAGAAATAATATCAAGTGCTTCTTTATGAATTGGTTTTAATCTGCCACTGGTACCAGGTGTTCCACCACCTTGCGTTGGTTGTTGTCCACCACCCCCTTCAGTCCCACCACCAAGTGCTGCAGTAAGATCAAAATTCTTAATTGATTGTACTGTAGCATTAAAATCTTTAATCAAAGCATCTACACTATTGTAGAGCTTATCTGTAGATTTTTTTGTTGAGTTTATAACTGCATCAAAATCAAATATACCAAATTTTGCTGTGATACCTCCAAGATCTGAGAAAAATCTAGTAAAGAATTCTAGAGTATTATCAAACCAATCTTTGAGAACTCCAGTTGCTTGCTGAACTCTACCAGATAATTCTTCAACCTTATCAATGATGACTGGTAAACTTGTTACCATCCATCCAACTAACACGGTTCCAAGGTAATCCATTATCCTACCAAGGAATCCTTTTGTACTACTTCCTATGACCTTACCAGTTCTTCTGAAGATTCCACCAACCTTTCCTGCTTCAATGACATCTTCTCTTTCTCTTTGTCTTACCGCATCCCTTCTTTTCTGAAACAAATCTCTCTTTCTGAGAATTGCATCTTTTCTCGCTCTATTGCTTATCGTAAACTCTCTTATGATTACCGATGAGGTATTATTTGCAGCACGCAAACTTGCACCAAAAGCATTGATAGACTTATTGATGTTATCAATACTATTTCCACTGTTTATTAGTGATTTTCTTGCTTCTGCCATTATCCTATTACGTTAAAGTGTGATGTTGCTCCATAAAACATACTGATGTCAGGATTAAATGTTGCATATGCTGGAGTTGCTGCAATTGCACCACCAGAAACACCTGCTGGTGCTTGCTGTTGACCACCAGAATCTCCACTATCCATTGGCATAGGAAGAACTGTTACTCCAGGTTCTTCTGGTGGAGTAGCAAGTTTTTGTGCAACTTCTGTTGATTTTTTAGTAGCATCAAATTTTAACGTTGGAAGACTGCTGCTAGGCAAGTTTCCAGTCATTCCAATGTATTTTTCAGTATCAATATAATTCTGAACTTCACTAACAGTGAATCCCATCTCCGAAAGAGTTGTATCACCAGGACTTATTTGACCTGGTTGAAGATTCTTCGAAGCATCACCTTCAAGAGGAACATCAGATTCCTTTGCCTGTGGGTCTCCCTCTTGTACTTGTAATGTACCTTCACCAAACTGTGCGGTTGTCTCTGGATCTACTGGTGCCTCGCTTGCATCAGATTTCTGCACAGGTTCACCCATCATGGTTTCTTGTGGTTGAGCAGTTATGTCTGCTTTTTCAGAACCCATGGGTTGATTCAAATCAATAGCACCAAAACCCATATCAAAAGAAGCATTTGTATCCTCTGATATAGAATACATGCTGCTCGCAAGTGGACTCATAGATGGTCCACCTATACCATCAAGATCCTCTTGGGATGTAAACATACTGAAAGGAGAACCTCCTCCAAAGAAGTCCATTCCTTTTTCAAATAAATCTGAGAAAACGTTTTTGGATGGTTGTGTTCCAGGGGGAGGAGTCTCAGTACCCTCTTCTTCCGAAGCAGCTTTCTGTTCGGCTTCTTGTTCTGCTTTTCTTTCAGGGAACGGTGTATATCCTATCTTTCCACCAATAGCATTAAGTATATCTTGTCCTGCGTTTGTTGCAAATTCAGTAAGTTGACCTACCAAATCACTAAAGATTCCAGTGGTTGCTAATTCTCTAATCTTTGTTCCAAGTCTTGAAAGAGCATCACCTACATTTACTATTGTATCAGTTATTGTACTAACAATACCACTAACGATACTGAAAGCATTGATACTAAATTCTTTTATCTGGTTAAATTTTGTTTTAATATCAGTTCCATACTTTTTAAGTAGTTCAACACTTGCACTTAGCAACCAACCTCCAAGTAAAGCTAAGAAGTAATTACCCAATCGACCCAAACTAAATTGAGCTTTGGATGCTATCTTAGCAGCAGGTGCTAATGCAGATGCCTGAATTTTCTTTTCAATTACGCTTTCTTTTCCTTCACGTAATTTTTGTTGTGCTAATCTATTTTCTAAATCTTGTTCTGTCTGTTCTTTTTGTGCAAGAAGAGTTTGTTGTTGACGTAAACTACCACCAATAACTTGTAAAGAACCTGTCAAGGATTGCATTTGTGCAGTCAATCCTTGAATTTGATTTGCAACAACACCCAATTGCAAAGAGTTTCTTGTAATCAATCCAGTTGTTACTGGGTCAGGTTGAGCTGGAGGAACTGCTCTGCCAGTATATGCAGCGGATGATATTCTACCTGGTCCTCTACCAAACGGGGTGCTAACCATTCTGTTGTGCCTTTAAGTTTTCTTCTTCAATGTACTGTTGAAGGAACGCAAGATAGATTTCTCTTTCCCACGGTATCATATTTTCTAACTCAGTCAAGCTATATTTATGGTGTTGCATCAAAGAAAAATTAATTCTGAAGTATGACTCAAGGTCAGTATGAGCCATACTCACCCGAAAAAAGATGCTAGACCCTCAAGGACAACTTCACTTTCAACTTCAGTGGTTGGATTCAATACCTTAATCTTATGTGATAGTTTTGGCATTGTTCCAAAGAACAATTCAATTTGTTTGAACTGTTTTGAACTAAGTTGCTCTACAAAATCACGAAGTTCTTTTTTGGTACAATCTTTTGCTGACCAAGACTCTTCTTCATTATATACTTGTTCAACACATGAAGTTACCATATCAAAAGTATCATCAACCGAAATATCAGATACAACGAAGTTGTTTTTAATAAACTCCTCCATAGAAGGATATCTCATTCTAAGAGTCAATTCAGAATCAAGTTTGATATCTCTAGAATGTTCTTCATCTTGCTGCACTTCAATTTCATCAAGTGCAATTGTTACAGGTACCTTCGTCTCACCATCATCAGGACAAGTTACAAGAACTTCTACTTCTTCACCAACAGACTTACCACGAATGTTGAGGAACAAATATTCAATATCAAAAGTAGAAAGTTCTTCTACTTTTACACCTCTTGTAATAATACAAGATTTAATAACATCTTTAACAGCGTTTGCAATGGTTCTTGTGTCTTCACTCTCCATTGCAACGATAAGGAGTTTTTCCTCTTTAACCAGAAATGGTCTATACTTAATATTTTTTCCAGTCGAAGGAATCACCAACTCATAAGTTGGAGTAGAAATTTTTGGTAAAGGCATTACGATCCTTGCAATTCAGTAAAATTATTTAGTGTGGTTATTTAAACCTTTCTAGCTTCTCCAATAATCTGAGCAGCACCAGAAGAAAATGCTGTTCCACCAGAATTTATGAAATTACCAGTACCAAAATAGTTGATACTATTAACTTCAGCACCGACTGCTGGTACATCATTATCAAGAAGTCTATTTCTAATTTCTGCTGATTCTCCACTGGGAGCGTTCACATTAGTTTGTGAAATAGGACTGGTTCCAGTTCCTTCTGGGGGTGGATTCCTATTTCCAATGAGATTGAAGAACTCGTCTATTGACCTTGATTGACCAGAAACATATCTATCATAATTGAAAGAAGCAGTCGCTTTCAGTATTGTAGATCCTTCATAGGATACGGGAACTGAGTTCAATGATATGGGAAATAGACCAAAAAATCTATACTCAATATATCTCTTATAATCTTTCTCAAATTTTATAATTCTAGTTTCATCACACTTATACTCATCTGGATATCTCATTCTAAAATAATATCCATCTCTCAAAGCACTTACACCATCAAAAGTTGTAGAACCAGATGACATGAACTCCATCCAGTGTTCGATAAATTTCAGAGATCTATATCCAGTATCAACGTAAAAATCAACATCCATCTGAACAAAAGTTCTTGTATGTGCCATCTTTTCGGTGACACCCATGTAGTTTCCAACTACATCTGCAGTAGCAAATCCACTTCCAGGGAGAGATGCTCTACAGCACAATAAAGATAAATTATCTGTTATGAATCTACTATCAACACCAACTGCCCCAAGATATTGTCTTAGAGCATAACCAAACCCACCAAATTCAACAATAAAGTGGGAACTTAATGCAACATTAGATAATACAGGTTTTATCTGAGATATCTTTTTCGGAAATGGTCTAGGCACTCTAAATACTCTTAGGTGATTGTTTAGTTATTTAGATGTCATATAAGGGAAAATACAAACCTTCGCATCCAAAGAAATACAAGGGTGACCCAACCAATATCATTTATCGTTCTCTTTGGGAACGTAAGTTCATGGTTTACTGTGATAATAATGAAAATGTTATAGAGTGGCAGTCAGAAGAGTTTTGTATCCCATATCGCTCTCCTATTGATAATAAAGTCCACCGTTATTTTCCAGACTTTTTTATTAAGTATAAAGACGTGAATGGTAGAATCAAGTCATCTTTAATTGAAGTGAAACCACTACGGCAGTGTTCTCCACCACCAAAACCTAAGAGACAAACTAAAAAGTATCTTGGTGAGGCATATGAGTATGCCAAAAATCAGGCAAAATGGGCAGCAGCAAAAGAATATTGTAAAGATAGAATGTGGGAATTCAAGGTGATGACCGAAAAAGAACTTGGCATTAAGTGATGGCAAAGAGACCTACAGATACTGATACCAATCGCAATAGGATTCGTGGAATCAGTGATAGTATCATTGGTATCAAGGATCCAGATGATATTATGTTAGAACTGCTTGAAGTGCTAACAGAGTCTCCTGCACAAGGTGTACAAGTAGGTAAAATTTATGTGTTTGTTTATAATGCTAAAACTGCACAATTAAGATATGATCAAAATCCTTTTGTAGAAGTTGATGCAGTTCTTCCTTGGGGATTCCGTGGATATAATTTTCATTGGAATGAAATACGTCAATATACTTGGAATGAAGTTGCTGGAGGGTTGTATGAAGTGTATGCTTCAGAAGTAAAAGATTTGTATATGATACCTTTTGCTAATTTCAAGCTAAATATCTAAAAAAGATCTATAATGGCGATAAGACCCTCTGGCAGAGAAGAAATGATTGCGGCTAACCGTGCCCGTGCAAGGGCAAGGGGCAATCAAAATCGGGTGTCGCCAAGTAAAGTACAAAATAAAACTGCAGAACAAGCATCCGACGCACAAAATACTAAAACAAATACTAATGATGGACCAACCGTCTTTAGATATCCTGTTAGAGCATTGGATGAGAATACTGATATGCTTTTGATTAGGATTTTCTCTTATAAAGGAGATCCTAGTGATGCATTTGGTATTAAAGATTTTTTGAAAGATGGAAAAATAAATCCAATACCAACTACAACTTCAAAATTTAATGATGATAAATCTGCCAAATTTATGAAAGATGCCAGATATATCTGGTTACCTATCCCACAGCAAGTCAGCGACTCCTTGTCAGTTGGATATGCCGAAGATACTTTGAATCCACTGCAGGCTGCTGGATTATCATTGACAAAAAGTGCAATAGACATGCCTACTGATACACCAGGAGAAAGGAAGGCAAAACTAGATGCGATTAAGAATATTGGAGAAAACGCACTTGACTCACTTTCAAACTCAACCAACGGTAGAACTTTAGATTTGATGAAAACTGCATTGAGTGCAACAGCAATCAATCAGTTCGGTGCAAACGTTAACCCAACATCACTGGTTACCAGAGCATCAGGACAAATTCTTCAGTCAAACCTTGAACTTCTCTTTAGTAATGTAACTCTGAGAAGTTTTCCATTCACCTTTGATTTTGCTCCAAGAGATGATAGAGAAGCACAGGAAGTAAAAGCAATCATCAGAACGATGAAGAGAGCAATGGTTCCAAAGAGAGGTGATGGTGTTTTTATTAACTCACCAGATTTGTTCCAATTTGAATATGTTAGTGGTGGTAAAAATGCAGAACATCCATTCTTAAATAGATTTAAAGTTGGTGTCCTTACTGACTTATCTGTAAACTACACTGCTTCTGGAACATATGCAACGTACTATGATGGAACACCAGTTCATATCAGACTAGCATGTACGTTGAAAGAAATCAATCCAGTTTACGCAGAAGATTATGATGATATTGGAGTTGGTCCTAACTACGGAGTCGGTTACTAATGTCTTATTTTAGAGAACTACCAAACTTATTATACCCATCAAACTTACTACATAAGAACTCTTCAAGAGATTATGTAGCAATCAAGAATCTATTTCGTAGAGTAAAGATTCAGGATTGGATTCAAGATAATATTGTTTTCTTTGAAAAATATGCTATCAAAGATGGGGAAAGACCAGATACTTTAGCAGAAGAAATGTACGGTTCTGCTGACCGTGATTGGATTGTTATATTAACTTCTGGAATTACAAATATTAAAGATGAATGGCCACTTTCAAATTATGATTTATACCTTTATGTTGAGAATAAGTACGGTCTTGAATTAAATGACATCCATCATTATGAAACGATTGAAGTTAGAGATAACAGAGGAAGATTAATATTACCTGCGGGTCAAATCGTAAATCAGGACTTTACAATTCCAACTCCTTATGATGCTTCAGATACCAATTATTATATTGGTATAAGACCACAATCTAGTAATATTGATTATAAGTCAGTTAATGACAATATCAATCCTGTGGTTGGTATCTCTAACTTTGAATATGAAACTATAGTAAATGAAAACAAGAGAGAAATCAACTTGATGAAACCAATGTATCTTCAACAGTTCTTAAATGATATGAGAACGTTGATGAATTATCAAGAAAGTTCATCCTTTATTGATAAGAAACTAGCGACAACTGAGAACACTAGACTAACTGGACCATAATAGTTCTAAACTCTTGTCAAACACCATTACATATCGGTGTT
>CEOJ01027241.1_pt1 | contig 12669 bp, 7 predicted proteins | sample 530281 | NCBI WGS metagenome assembly CEOJ01 (sample SAMEA2619879, study PRJEB7988) | marine metagenome | isolation source: saline water (ENVO:00002010), including | reverse complement strand
CATCTTCTAACTAACCTACGGGGGCTGGACTACGGTAGTTCAGCCCCTTGTTAAACCCAAAACTGAATCCTGAATTATGAATCCAACACTTGAAGAAACCATCGAGAAATTTGAGCACTCCGGCGAAACCCGCAGACTCGTGCTCCGCAAGGAAGACGGGTATCTGCTCACCCTGTCTGAGCGGAGGCAGAACTTCGGAACAGATATTAACCCCGACTTGGAATACACATACACCTTGAGGATGTATATGCGCTTCGGTGGATATGGTGGTGTCCCTGAGAAATGGGATGCCAGCATCGATGTCCAAGATGGGACGCTGGAGGAGGTCTATGATTTCCTCCACAAGAACCCCAGCCGTCTTGGTGACTAACCTACGGGGGCTGGACTACGGTAGTTCAGCCCCCTGTTAAAATTAAATTTGAACGAATCCTGAACCCTGCTGTCTAAGACGGCACAACCTTAACAAAACAATGCCTAACACCTACGAACTCGCAGAACGAATCGCCAACCTCTTGGAGCAAGAGGGGTGGCAGGTCGAAGATCTCCTCTACATTGAAGAGATGCTCCGCAATGAAAAGAAACGCCAACCATAACCTGAATACTGAATTATGAGTAACACCACAAACACATGGACCCTCGTGAGGCCCTCACAGGATGACCAACGAATCTGGGCGCATCGCACCGGATACCTATACATCGCAGACCACAGCGGCGACGCTGGTGGTAATGGCGACTACACCGCAGTCCCCGTGAGCAACGGGACACCTGAACACACAGACGACGGACCCCTCCGCATTGACGTGAACAAGCTGGAGTCCTTTGGACTGGAGCTTGAGATCATGCACGGTCGTCTTGAGCGAGCAGAGATCCCCGTCTTTGTTGAGCGCAAGAATGACAGGAAAGCAATCGCCCGTATCGACGAGCACGGTGCGTTCTTCCTGTCCAACATGCTGGGCATCCCCATGCACATCAAGTCGGGGCTAGGCTTCTACAAGCTGGAACCCTTCAACAAATACAACCCAACTAACAGCTAACTTGAAAATTGAATTATGATTAAAGAAACCAAGAACGCTCTCCAGTATGCGAAAGCCGCACACGGCTCGCAACTCCGAGCGGTAGGCCCAGACACAGGTCTGCCTTACTTCGACACCCATGTCGTCCGCGTTACCAACGCAGTGATCGACTGGGCCAAGCCAGCAGCCGCGTTGCATGACGTGATCGAGGACACCCACAAGAGCATGAGTGACCTCATCTGCACAGAGTTCTTTACGCCGGAGACCCTCGTGGCAGTTGACCTGCTCACACAGCGTGACGTAGAACCCTACAGCGACTACATATTCCGCCTTGTCGAAGGGCACAGGGATTACATCGACGAGTACATCCACCATTACGCTATTCAGAGGGCGCAAGGGAAGAGGTGGGCAGGAGATCCAGAATGGAGCACCACTGTCAGCAATGGCCGCAAGATCGCACGACGTGTGAAGATCGCGGACATCATGGACAACTTTAACACTCTACCTGATGGACCGCTTAGGCGGAAATATCTTGGGGGACTCCATGTCCTCACTGCAAAGTACAAACCCTAATAAAAACGATAATGAAAACTGAAGACAACAAACCAAAGCGGGGGAGACCCCGCATCTATTCTGACGCAGAGAGGAGTGCGCGAGCGAAGGAAGCCGTGAAAAGAACAAAAAAGAAACACAACCACACCACCATCGCCATCCGTGGCGAAGACCTCGACAAGTTCAAAGAACTCAGAGAGGCTGAAAGTGAGAAGCTGGGTTTCTCTATTAACAACCAACAATTCTTCAAGCTCCTCTTCAGGAACTGGGAAGAGAACAACAAAGGATAATCACATGAAGATATACGAACTACGAGAAGACACGCAGCCTTGCAGCTCGTGGTATGCCACGAAAGCAGAGGCCCTCAAGGCACTGAAATATGCGAAGAGTGAGAATGCGAAGGATATGCTGGTGCACCAGTCTCCTGAGAAGGAAATCAAGCTGGACACATGGGAGATCGACAACACCCGTGCGGGTATTGTCGAAATGCTGAACCAGATCGCCCTTCGGGAACTCTTTCACCCAGACCACGACGAGCCTGAAACCCGCACTGTGATCCGTAAGACGGCGAGCAAGCCACCGGAGCCTATGTCTCAGGAGGACATCGACAAGTTGGAGAAGTGGGACCGTGCCCACGACGAGTATGCGATACGCGAGGACTAAACCCATGAACCCAATAATAGCTTTAACCCTAGCTGCCGCTGTTGTGTGCCTGATCCTTCGGAGACGTAGAGTGCCTGATGAGCAAACCGATAGACGTTAGGAAGTGGTGGCCGCAGATTCAGCGCAGGGCTTGTGAGGTTGTATCCCAGCAAGCCCTGCGTGAGCGATCAGCAACCGAAGAGTTGCTCAAGGAACTGGAAGACATCCAGACAAGCCTCACGGTGCATGGCGCAGCCAACACAAACGAGTGGATTCTGGACATCTCCTACAGATTGTATGACGCAATCGAGGAGCACAAAGAAAAGCTAAACTTAAAAACCAATAATGAAGACAGTAACTGAAGTAAAAATTGATAAGACTCTTGTTGAGATCAAGAGCAAGAGAGATAAGGACGCACCCTCTGGGTGGTCAATCATAGCCTTTACCCCTGCCTGTTCGATCAGGTGCACCCGTGCCCATGACGATGTATGGTTCTCTAATTTTGCATGTGCTATCATAGCCGCCGCAGGAGTTGAGGGCATCGAAGACGACGAGATGGGAGACTGTTATGACGATGTGTGCGAAGCAATCAAGTCCATCATCGACATCACATGAGCGATTATCCAAAGACACATGTCGTAGAAGTCCACCACCCGAAGGGCATGCCCATGCAAATCAAGGGCTTGTTCTACAAAGGAACTCTTAAGTGGATGTCTCTAAATGTACTTAGCTCTGATGGCGAAGAGTCTGTTTGCGAAGTGCCTGAAGACAAAGACGAAGTCTTCGATAAGATGAGAGAACTTCTCCACCGTGTGTTTATCACAAGTGAGAAGATGGGGCGGAAAAGTCGTTGAAGAAAATAGTTGACGGTAATAACCGTTGATGTAACTTAGCCATACTTTCTACTTAGCGTAGTGTGTTAGGCAGGAAAGCTCCCCGCCTGTGTGATAAAAGGGGGAGCACCTTTCAACTGTGAAAACGCTCCTGCTGGTCGTGGCATCTTTTGCCGCGACCATTTTTTTTGTACGCGCATGCGAGTGCATAGCCGCGTACCTGCTCAAATAAAAACCCCCGCGCTGGAAACAGGCGGGGGTTTTTTCGTTTCCTACTTTCGCGGTTTAGGCGGTTTCGGTTTTGGTTTTGGTTTTCCGTAGGCCATAAACTATTTGCCTTCCTCAGTCGGGACGAGGTCAAGGCCAATACAGAACTTAGGGGGCATAGGCCGAAGCTCAAGATCCAGCTTTGCGCTGGTCGATGGCTCAGTAAACGGAAGCGGGACAGAGCCGCCCAAGTCTGCGGTGGAGCAGGAGACGCCCAACAGGGCGAAAGCTGCAAGCATTGGATACAGGGTCCATTTCATAAGAGTTCCTTTATAGGAAGTGCCTACTAGATGTCCAGAAGTTTTAAGGCAATAGCCAGTAAAGCAACAGAGATCAGCAGCATCACCACCGTTACAGCGGGATCATCTATCATATGTGTAGGGGGTTTTATTCAGGAACTTCGATAGGCAGATAACGATTGTATTCGTTCATCTGATCCATCAAAGGCTGGAGCCTGTGTTGCAGGTTCCTTTCGTAGAGACCTTCTGCGAATTTCTTGTTGATCGCTGGGCGATCCATAGCCCCGTAAAAGAGAAGCTGGGCTTTGTTTTTACCAATGCCACCATCTCGCATCATCTCATATTGCGATTGAGGAGACAGACCCAAACCTTCAAAGCCTCGTGCTACCCTGAGCAACTCCGCATTTAGAGCACGTCTCCCTTCGTATTCCTCGTTATAGATGTCTTTGACCTCCGCATCTCCGATAGGCTTTTTGCTGTATAGTTTATACTTCTTATCGGTGACCAACTTCATTCGTTTTGAATGGTCGTGCAGGAATCTTCGATACTGTTGTTCAAGGTCAATCGGGTGGACCTTGACGGGATAAGCCCCATCCAGAAGCTCGCCCAACGGGGAATCACTGAACTTGCTGTAATCCCCACCTATGGCGTTCCGCGCAGATATAGCGTCTTCTAAGACACGGGGTTGGTATGCTTCCTTGAAGATATACCCCAGCGATTTAAGCATGGCAGATCCAGAACCATCGACTTCAGGAACCCATATCTCCCTGTCAGTAGTAGAGTTCTTGTTCTGTAAGACATCCGCCACAGAACCCGCCAGAATCTGGTCGTCGAGATAGGTATCGAAGATCAACCCAGATGCAAAAGCAGCTCCAGCTTTTCCAAACTCTCCTCTCCGTATGTTTTCTATAGCCCTCATAGCAGGGTCTGCAAGAAGGGAAAACGGATTAAGATAGGTCAGATCTAGGGATTTCAAATTGCCATCCTCATCACGTCTTATCCAGAAGGTATGCCCCCGAAGGTATGAAGGCATTGATTTACGGAGGGCTTCGTCTTCGTCTTCCCCGATACCTGATAGGGCCGCGAGAGCAGCAGGAATAGCCGCAGAAGCAGCACCTGTAACCGTTGTCATCGAAGCCATGCGGACAGCTCCGCGCCTCTTGATTAGAGGGTTGTCGCTACGCCACTCTTCAAAGCCCAACTTGTATGTATTTATAACAATACGGGGGACTTCTGCTTTGAACCGAAGGAAGGGGGCAAACAAAATACCAAACTGAGACCGAGACATTTCGGTCACTAAGGGCGGGGCTTGGCTCAATGACTGAGCCGTCATCTTAACTTTTCTGGCAGCTTCTCGCTTAAGGAGATACTCCCCATTTGGCTTTTGCAGCATCTTGCCAATTTTACTATTGGGGTGCTTTTTAGCAGCCCGCAGCAAGTAGCGGTATTCGTGGTCGAAGTAAGCCATCTTAAACGCCCCATCGACGCTGGCAGATAGATCAATAGCTTTCTTCTCAAGCCATTTCATAGCTTTCTTACCTTGGCTTACTGCGACCATGTCATCAGTAAGTTCATCCAACTTTGCCAGAACTGTCTCAGGGGCAGCTTTGCCTTGCAGAAGCTCGCGCATAATCCCTGCGCGGACTTCATCCCCGATCACACCAAGACCAACTAATTCTGTAAGTTCAGCATCCAGTTTATCTGGATCTGTCATTCGTTGGATTGTGTGCTTGAGAGTCGTAGAGAGCATCTTAGGCAAGTTGCCGTACCCTTGTGCAGGGCCGAAGAAGATCACGTTGCCCAGAATGTTACGAAAATAGAAGCCGACAGATCCTAACGTCTTAGCGACCATCGCTTTTCCGGTAAGCTTCTGAGCTACATTAGCCATAACCCCAACCGCTTCTTGTGCAGTCGTGTTGGCTTTGCTCAGATATGAACCACCCAGAACCAGCTCTAACGAATCCACCAATTCCTTGGGGGCATACATGAACTTTAACGGGTCGTTGGCTGAAGGCGTTCCCTTGCGGATAGGGACATAGTCAGGGAATTTATCAGGGTCCGCAGCATAATCAGCCGCAGTAACCATCCACCCATTCTTGGTTCCTAAGTCAGCCATGTTCTTAAGGAACGATTGCTGTGCGGTTATAGTTGAAACAGTTGCCGCCGTGCGGACAATCAGATCTGTGCCAACTTCAGGCCCAAGCTCACCGAGCAGGTCTCTGAATTCGCGGGGGAGATCCTTTCTTTGTTTAAGGTTATTCTCGATAACCTTGAACCCAGCAGCAGAAGTTGCGTCTGTAGGTCGGGTTCCATCGTAGTTATCCAGAACATGCATAACCATCTGGTCCCCGTATGTAGTGGATACTCCAGATGATAGGGCACTCTTATTGGCTTTATCGAGTTCTGCCTTTGCTATCTTGCGAGCTTCTGTGTCCGACTTGCCGCTATCTTTAGCAGCATTAAGGTGGTGGAAGAAAAATTGTTTTTCAAACAACCGTGCCGCCGCGTCTCTTACGTGCTTGTAAGCGGGGTCGTTCCTTACGCGGCTCGCATACGTCGGGTCAGTAAACATGGCGTACGCCCGCGTAAGGTAGAACCCGCCTGTGTTGTCTATCTTAGCCATCAATGGGTCACTGATGCCTGAGTTCTTTAGCTTGTCCTGCAACGGGATAATCAACTGTTCCCGTATGTCGATAAGGTGTGCGGCGAGTTGAGGAGACTTAGCTCCTATCCTCCTCAACGCACTCTGCTGATCGGCTAAGACTTTCTGCTTTGCAGCCTGTTCCAGACTTTCAATAGCGTTGTCTCGTCTTTGGAGGCTGGCCTTAATCTGAGCTTCCCTCTGAGCAGGAGTCAGAGCTGTGTTCTGGTTGATAACCCTGCGACGGTCGTTGTGCTCCTTATCGAGTTTCTTCAAAGCAGCATCGTTTACAAGATTGCCGTCAACAAACACATCAGGGTCAGGGTATCCCTGCGCCATAGCGATGTCTTTCATCACATCAGGGCTGGGGTTTTTCCCGAAAGCGGCGAGGAGCAGGCCATCAAACTTCTTCTTGAATTTAGACAGCAGGTCGTCAGAGGCTCGACCAAATTCGTTGCGTTGTTCTACAAGTCTCCTGACAGGGTCTCCAAGGTCTCCCCTAAACAACCTGTTGAAAAATCCTTTAGGCTGCTTGTAGGCCCCACTTTCAAACTCAGGAGCTTCTAGCAACTGTACTATATTCCCGAAATTGTGGCCCGTTTTAGATGTTCCAGCTCCAGAGCTGGCAAATAGTTTAAAGTCGTACTTTACCTGATTCCCTACAACATTGCCTTGGGGGTCTCTGATCTCAGCGGCCCCCAGAGTCTGGAACTCTGCATTATATCTATTGCGGAGTTCTTGGAACTGTTTCGGGAAATTAGGATTATTATCTAGGCTTCCAGCTTTTAGTTTTGAAGCTTCAGCGCGGAACCTACCAATAAGTTTGCGTACTCTTGGGTCGCGTAAAACTTGTGTCTGCAAAACAGTCTTGCCGTAGGCTCGTGAACTATTACTTCCTTCGCGGAAATCAAATACCACGTCTAAGCCAGTCCCATACTTGCGCCACAACTTCTTTACAGTTCTTTTGCGCTCTGCTGCCTCTTTGATAGTCTCGCCCTCGATGTCGCCATGCATAGCTTCGTTTAGGTCGCCAGCATCTAAATCAGCATTGGGGTCTTTCCGTAAGGCGGCTTCGTTTAAAAGGATGGCTAATTGATTAACTTCTTCAAGCATACGGGCGCGGGCTTCTTGAACAGCGGGTATCCATACCACTGCATGGCCGTGATCAGGCCACTCATTTAGCCCAGCCGCTATAGAAGCTTCTGAAATTGCATATTGGATATAGTTGGTTGATCTCCCCAAACGGGGAGACTCATACCCACCTACCAATAGTTCGTCTCCTTTGCTATTCAGGGTTCTTTCTTTACCTGCTTTAACAAAGCTCTTTATCTCCGAACTATATTTATGTTCAAAACCTATCGATACCCAAGTCACGTAGCCAGTCATGTCGGGGGCTTGGTCACCATAAAGACCAAGACGTATAGCTTTGTTGAACCTTTCTACTATTCCAGCGACTTCTTGGGGGTCGTCTGTTTCTTTTTGTGCAGCCGCAGTAACAAGATCTGACAAATTAGCGATAACTGCGCTGGCCAGTATCTGGTCAACGTGCGCCTGCCCTTCTCCTCCCGCAAGAGTAGTAACTTCTGTCGCCCCTATCTTATCGTTGTTTTCATACAGGACGTTAAAAAGATCATTGGCGACAGACGTGCCTGCCATTCCTTTCGTAGGAAGCTTTTTCCGCTGCTTTCCCGAGCCTATGTACTTCTCCGGGAACAGATTGCCCCAATGTACTTTAGTGCCGTCCCAATCAAGGTCGCCCTTGAAACCACCCATAACTTTTAAAGTACGGGGTGCGCTCTCAGGGTCTCGCTCTTTAATAATAATCCGCCGCTTTAACTGTAAAGCAGGAGACATAATGTTCTCCCCTTCTACAGCAGTAGACACACCAAGATCTTCAAGCATCCCCTCCAAAACAGAAATTCTGATATCAGGATCAGGGAACCTTTTATCTATTTCTTCTTGGGTTATTTTGGCCCCATCAGACTCGTAGCTGAAAATTTTAAATCTAATCTCGTTTGCGTCTTTCTTCGGGTCAACGAGTACCTCATTACCATCGTCGTCTGTCTGGAAATAAAGCCCGTCTATTTCAACAAACCTGTTTTCATTGTTTAGTGACAACAAGGCAGGAACAAAGTTTTCTCTTGAAGGCGTTATTCTAGTTTTAGGGTTATCTTTAGAGCCTCCTCCAAATTCAGATAGGTCTCTTTCTTCAGAAGTCCTTACTGTTATTTCAGGTTCTTCTGAACGAATGCCATCTAAATTAGGTTCCGAAGCGAGCCTGTTAAGCGTTATACTGTCATCTTGAAAAGCTAACATATAGTCAGCTTCTATGTCGGGGTCTACCTGTTGGTTGATATACCCATTAGGTGGACCTATCCTTACTGGGACATTAGCAGAACTGTCTAACCCAGCAGCTTTAGTAAGGTAATGGTATATCGTAGCTGCTTGCTGTAGTGATAATTGCAAAGAGTCGGCTACGTCCCATTCCATAGCATTAGATTCTTGCCTTAAATCATACGTGTTAAGAACACTGAAAGGGTAAACGAAGCGTCCGTCGGGACTTAGCTGGAAGAAGGTTTCTTCTGAGGATTCAGATAAATGGACGGGAAGGGGTATTGCGGGGATAGGTACCCCATCTTCAAGATCGGATAAAAGATCTATATCAATGTCCTCTGAAGGCACTGCCCTATTCCCATTTTCATCTAGAGGTATCCTGAGCAAAGCCCCTACATCTTCCATAGTAAGGGAACGAATAGTGTTCGTGTTGGCATCAATGGGTGTAGTAGATGCGCGGGATTCCCACGTAACCGAATCTTTTTGCCCCCTTAAAGGTTGTACTTGAGGAGCTAGAGAAGGGTCTAGTGGTTCGCTTTTTACACGGCCAAACTTATCGGCATCATACGCCCTCAACTGGCCATGCCGCATAATTCTATTCACAGTTCCAGTAGAAGCTTGGGAAGCCAATGAAAACGCGACTTCTTTTTCTTCTGCATCTACCATCGCTTCGTCCAGATCATCGTGAACTTTTCGGTAGTTCGTGTTTATCCTTTCGTGGAGTTTAGGACGTGGTTCTGTTAATTCATTTTTGAATATCCGGTTAAACCATCCTTGAGGTGCCTTAAACGCACCACTCTCAACCATAGGGATTTCCAACCTACGCGGAGCGTTTTCAAAGTTGTGGCCTGTGAGGGGGGAGTCCCCAGCTTGTGCGCTTGAGAACACGTTATATTCGTATCCTTTTTCGTGCAGTTGGCTGTTATACTTGTCTGCTATGCGTTGGCGTTCTTCTGCAAAAGCAGGAGTGTCTGCTCCCAGTTCTTTCTTAGCCCTGCGGACTTCAGCGTCGTATCCTTCGCTAACAGGCACCATCGGACCTTCCCCTCCAGAACCTTCGGCAGCAGTAAGAATAAGGTTCCCTTTTTCGTCTCTGACACCCTGTCTAGCTTCTTTGATGTCGGGGTTCTGGATAATCTTTTGGAAAGCGGGGGAACGTACTATTGCTTTAATTTCAGTGCTCGCCTTAGTTAGATCAAACTCATAGTCATTATCATAACCATATTTCGCCCAATATTTTCGGATATTCCGTTTTCTCTTAGCGGCTTGTTTTCGCGTAGCTTCAGTTTCATTGTCCCCCGCGAAATCAAGGTGCATCCCGCCAAACATATCATAATTAACGCCTGACGGATGGGGGTCGGAGTTGGGGTGGATAGATCCTGTTTCCTCGCCTGCCTTTGCTAACGCAAATTCAAACTCGTCTAGTTCTTTGAGTTGTTCTGCATATGCCTCCTCGACTTTATTTAACAACCGATTAGATAAATCATCAGAAAGTTCCCATCCATCCTGTGTCTCTGCCGTTACTGGATCAACTCGTTGCCGCGCATGGGGTCCAAACACACGAACGTCCATGTTATAAACAGAGGCGGTTTGACGGAGAGCTTGTGCAACAGACTTTCTGTTTGACCCCCAGCTAATATTCTCATCATCATCAGGAGTAGTAACAAACTCTCTACCTCTTCCCGCTCCGTATCTTGCTATCGTTGTTTGGCTTACGTCCCCGCCCGCATCGCGGGTAGCTTTGTATTGCGCTAATTCTCTTTGTAACTGCTCTGATTTTTGCTGCGATAATCTAAAACCAAAAGAGGGCCATGTTGTGTATCCTGTAGCGGTACTCCCACGAGTAGTGCGACCAACGAGTATTTGCATGACCCGTGATTTAAAATCTTTACGCATTTCGTCAGGAGTTACATTGAGGTCGCGGCCAGCCAACTGTGCGGCAGCAAAATGTTCTTCAACCGCATTGTCGATTACCTGTGCTAATCCTCCTTCTAAATAAGCGTTGGCTATATCGTTATTTAGTCTCCAGTCACCACTCCCTGCCCCTTGTGTTTTCATCTTAGTCGCCCCTATCTTCTCGTTATGAGCAAGACAAGCAGCTAACACCATTATGGATGTAGGTGTGCCCCCTTGTAATGGCTCGGCACCTGTAGGGAACATCGATCCCACATATATTTCTCCATTACCACTTAGACGGAGAGTAATTCTATCTCCTCTTTCACCTACGACACCGTTGGTTTTTTCCCTTATTACAATAGCACCGTTTAGGTTACCAACTAGTGGCCCCCTTAGATCAAAACCTGAGATCTTAACATCTCTAGTGTCTGAATTAAGAGACAAGATTGCTTCTTTGAAAGCTGCGACATCTAATGTTCCTTCTGCACGAGAAGCAATAGGTTCTCCCTGCCCAAACTCTGCTAGTGTCATTTCTGGTCCTCCAGAAAATCCTGCAATAGGATAGAGGTCATTACTCCCATCCGGCGTAATTAGATAATGAAATTCTAAGTTTTGCCCGTGTAGATCAACATCATTAGGGGTAATCGGGTTGGATGTGTCCGCTGCAACAGACGGAGTAATCCCAAACATAACAGGAACATCTACATCCTGATCGATATCTGCGCCTTCTGCGAGATCTGCAAAGAAAGCTAGATAAGCTAAAGTCTGGTTGACTGTTTTCTTATCCATATCAGAAAGATCTTCTCTGATTTTTCGACCAGCCAGAGTGTCTTCAAAAGGATCTAAAACCGTGAACGACCTCATAAGCTGATCTGCGGTCATGTTCCCGTCCATGAGAGCGTCGCCCATGTCGGCATCAGGAACTGTGGGAGATATAGGGATAGAAAGAGGGGGCATCTCTACCGAACGACCTCTGGCATGATTCCTTTTTAATTTTTCCAATAACCTTCTGCCCTCCTCGTCCATATGGGTGCTAATCGTGTTCCCCCAAAAATTGAGGTCATTTTCCCCCAACAAATCTTTAGCGAAGAACCCAACTAACTCTCTAGCTTTTACTGAACGCAGAGACCTGAAGCGGGGGTCTAGCCCATATCCTTGTAAGGTAAAGTTTTCAGGGCCAGTCCCACGAGCAGAACTGGGGTTAATTCTGGCTATTCTCCTATCACCCTGCTGCCCAAAATTAACTTTGCCTCTAAAGCCTGTGGATCGTGCCGTCTGGGCAGCTTGTTCAGCAGCCCTAGAAGCAGCAGCTTGTTCAGCGGCATAGCCGTCTGCGTCCCTGTCGCGGGGGACTTGTTGGACAAATCTTTTGCCCTCAACCATTTCGTAATCAGACGCCCGCATGATTGCATTAAACAAAGGAGCATCAGCAGAAGCTTGTGTAAACAACTGGAAAGCAATCGCTTCTTCCTCTGCTTGATCGGCGGTTTCTTCAATCGTGTCTACATTCATGGCCCGCCGAAATGTCTCTAGGACTTCCGCAGGGGCCTCGAAATTAAGATTCATGTTCTTATTGTCGCGCTCAAAATTAGCTTCAATCGCGATCATCTCATTCATAAGAGTATGAATGGCTGAATCTAAAGGACCGTGTGGCTCGCGGCTAAGGCGTCTATTCGCAATGAACCTGTTAATGGCCGCGCTGATATAGCGTTTAAGGATAGACAACAGTTTTGGGTTTTGTGACCAGAACTGCGTGTCTTCTTCGGTAGTGAAACCTTTCGTTGCTTTCTGCAACTGCATGCGGAGCTTTTCCTCAACCAAACGCTTTCTTTCTTCATAGGCCACAGCAGGGTCTTCTGAGCGAAGGTTTGCTTTCATTTCCGCTACCCGTGCGGCTCGTTTTTCAGAGTTTAAAATACCGCTGCCGTATTCCTCTGCAATAGCATCAAAATCTTCATCACTTAATACTTCCATAATGCTGTTGATGTCAGCATCAGTCAGTGACCTGAAAGAAGCGATGTGCGCTAATTCTTCGTGAGCGATAATGTAAGCAATAGCTTTTTGAGCGAGAGGATCTAAACCATGTATAAGAGCAGCTAGTTCGTCGCGGTTAATAATAACCGTAGGGCCATCAACCATAGCTACTCGATCTATGCTCTCGTCAAACTCCAGTCTGTTATTTAGGGGGAGTCTTTCGCGTATGAAATCAAGAACCCCTTGCAGTTCAGCCGCTACAACGGGATCACCTTCTT
>CEOJ01021554.1_pt1 | contig 12716 bp, 8 predicted proteins | sample 530281 | NCBI WGS metagenome assembly CEOJ01 (sample SAMEA2619879, study PRJEB7988) | marine metagenome | isolation source: saline water (ENVO:00002010), including | reverse complement strand
TTGATCGTCAAATGACTCATTGAAAACACTATTTTTATCAAGAATTTCTTTTACTGCTGTGTCTCTTTTTTGTTCATCGTAACCAAACTGATTATTCCAATACACTTTATTGATTGATCTTTGATTAACAACATCCATAATTAAATTAGTGCAATCATCAAAGCATTTTGATGTTATAACAGTTAAAGGAACATTAATCTTGCTTAGATTCGATTCAAGATCTTTTAAGTTCTTAATAATAAATTCTATTTTACAATTTGCTTCATTATGAGATTTCATTTGATCTGGCAAAAAAAGGTACAAACAGTGAACCTCATCAGAGTTTAAGCACGCATGCTTTAAAGCTGGATTATCATCCATACGCAAGTCATTTCTTAACCATACCAAGCTTTTCATAAATTTTTTATATTTTTGAATTTGAAAATACCACGTCTACTTGAAAAGCTTCATTGATATTATTAATTTCTGCCTTTCCACCAGCAGATTCCACAATTGCTGCACCAGCAATAATATCCCACAAATATATCCCTTTTTCTTTGTATAGCTCAGCTTTTCCCGAGGCAACATAGCATGAGGCCATTGCAGCTGATCCTATCATTCTAACTTTTTTCCACGTTTGCATGTCTGAAATTAATTTTTTCAAAGCATTATCAGAATAATCAGTGTTAAATGGAAGACCGGTTATCAGAACTCCCTCACTTCTATTATGAATATCTGAGACCATAATTTTTTTGTTATTTAATCTAGCAAGTTTATTGATATTATCTCCAATAAATATATCGTCATTATTAAAGTCAAAAATCACCCCAATTAAAGGTTTCGTGTTTTTTACAAGGCCAATTGATACACAACAAATTGGTATATTGCGATTATAGTTTGCTGTTCCATCTAAAGGATCAACAACCCAGAAAATCTCTCCAAGATTTTCTGATGACTTTCCAGATTCTTCAGCAAGGACTGGATAATTAGACTCTGAATTTAATATATCTAGTATTAATTTCTCTGATTTTATATCAGCCATCAATTTGGTATCTTTTGGATTACTTTTAATTTTTAAATTTAAATTATTTTTATCTTCGTTTAGAAAATTACCTGCAGATTTTGCAGCTTTGATTGCGATTTCTATTTCTTTATCAAAATTTATTGCATTCATTTGATACTTTGTTTAATTTTTGTAAGTTACTCTATAAATAACATCATATTTATCGTCAGAAATTAGCATCGAACCATCACTCATTACAAAAGGCTGCACTGGTCTTCCCCATGCATTTTCATTTTCAAGCCAGCCAGTTATAAAATCTTCTTGAGAAATATAATTTCCATCTTGATCAAGTCTAATCATTATAACTTTGTAACCAGATTTTCCATTGTATTTGTTCCAAGAGCCGTGAAGAGCAATAAATAAATTGTTATGGTATTCTTGTGGAAATTCTTTAGCGTCATAAAACTCAATACCAAGTGGAGCTACATGAGGTCCTAGTTCAGCAATTGGATCTATAAAATCTCTATTTATAGAAGGAATAAACTCTCCAAATTCTGGATCTATTACATTTTTTGCATGTTTATAAGGGAATCCAAAAAAACTCCCATCTTTATTAACAACATTTAATTCGCATGATGGAGAATCATCACCAAGCCAATCTCTTCCATTGTCAGAAAAGTATAATTTATTTGTAACTGGATGCCAGTCGATACCTACAGAATTTCTAACCCCATCAGCAACCATAATTAATTTGTTATTTTCATACTTATGAATTGCAGCAAATCTTTTATCTATTGATTGCGGCTCTATACAAACATTGCATGGAACCCCAATTGGTATATACAAATTATTATCTGGCCCAAATCTTATATGCCTAAATCCGTGCCAAGTTTCTGAAGGCAAATTATCTATGTAAATTTCTGTATATTTTGAGGGATCTTTTTTCGCTGCTAACAATTTATCTATATCTTTAATTACCCATACATTTTCTATTTCTGCAAAATATAAGTCACCTTTGTGAAAAACAACTCCTGTTGGATTTTGAAGTCCTGACTTAATTAGAATTTTCCTCTCTGCAAAGCCATCTTTGTCTTCATCAAATAATGCAAAGATTTGGTCTCCATTTTTTGATCCAACTATTATATATCCTTTTTCTGTTTCAGTAATTTGTCTAGGAGAGTTTAAATCACTTGCAAAAATTTTTATTTCAAAACCATTTGGAACATTAAGTTTTGAACTATTATCAGAGTAAGTTGTTGCAGAAAAAACTATAGTTAATAAACTTAAAAATACAAATATCTTACTCATTTTTTGCTTCCTCAAAACCTTCTACATGCTCTTTTAATATATCTCTTATTCTAATGACATTATTATCTACTGAAGAATTATATAAATCATTCAAAACCTGTTCTAGAATTTCTTTTGAAGGATAGTCTTCTATTGATTTGAATATTTTATTGTTTTGCGTATTAAGTTTATCTCCAGAAATTAATAATTCTTCATATAATTTCTCACCAGGTCTTAATCCAATTTCTTTAATTTCAATACCTTCTCCGTGACCATCATGATCAATGCTTCGTCCCGATAAATATATAAGCTTTTCAGCTAAATCAAGAATTTTAACTTGGTCACCCATATCTAAAATAAAAACATCACCACCTTCTGCCAGCTCTGCGGCTTGAATTACCAAGCTTGAAGCTTCTGAAATCGTCATAAAATATCTTGTAACTTTTTTATGAGTAATGGTGACTGGTCCGCCTTCAGCAATTTGCTTCCTAAAAAGAGGAATAACTGATCCTGAAGAGTTGATAACATTACCAAAACGTACAATACAAAATTTAGTTTGTACTGACGATGCATCTATTGATTGAACTACCATTTCAGCTATCCTTTTTGAGGCTCCCATTATATTAGTTGGTCTTACAGCTTTATCAGTTGAAATAAATACAACCTTTTTAACTTTGCAGTCAGCAGCAACTTCACATAAAACCTTAGTTCCAAATATATTATTTTTAAGGCCTTCTGAAATATTTTCGTGATATTCAACTATAGGAACATGTTTATATGCTGCTGCATGATAAATATAATCTATGTCATGATTAGATATGATGTCCTTAAGTCTTGATTTATCCTTCACATCTCCAAGAACATAAATTACATCTACTTTAAGATTCTTTGCCTTAATAATCGATTCAATTTCTTCTTGAATTAAATATAGATTTGTTTCGGATAATTCAAGTAAAACAATTTTTTTTGGATTGCCCGATAATGCCTGCCTCACAATTTCAGATCCAATAGAACCACCAGCACCGGTAATCATCAAAGTCAATCCAAAAAATGATACAGAAGATTTCGCAACAGGATCTCTTGGTAAAATGTCATGAATATTTAAATCTTGCATTTCAACCATTTTCTTTTGATTTGCTACTAATTCATGCAGTGAAGGAATAGTTCTTACAGCTATCTTAAATTTTTCTAAACTTGAAATAACGCTTCTCCTTTCAGCAATACTAAGGCTAGGTATTGCTAAATATACTTCTAATCCAGGATATTGTTTTGATAAATTCTTTAGGTGCTTGTCTTTACCGTAAATTTTAATGCTATTTATTTCAGCTCCACTTAATGCTTTAGAATTATCAAAAAAACCAATTATGTTAAATCCGGGATTTAATTTAAGTGCCTGATATAATTCATTTCCAGCTGATCCCGCTCCATAAATTAATACTGGTCTACCTGTCTTATTAGGTTCAGCGTGATTAATTATTATTCTAGCTATGTCACGGGAAATCTGTAAAAAAGCATAAAAAACATAAGCTAAGAAGATAGATTTAAGAATCGTAGCTATCAAGAACTGATTTCTTACTATTTCATATTCTAACAAATATACGATTCCCCAAGATAATCCAAAAATCATTGACCCAATTAAAGATCTAATAATTAAATTTCTTGAATCTGAATATCTTATTGAAGATCTGTAAAATCCAGTATTAATAAAATAAACATATGTTAAAAGTAATGGAATAAGAAAGTTTAGGTAATTTTGAGAGATCAATTGATATAAACTAACCTCAAAATTTGATGCTATAAAGGCTGTAAAAGGAGGACCAAAAACAATCCAACATGCAAAAGCCGTTAATGAATCTGCACAAAACAAAATCAAAAGCTTGTATTTCCTAGATAAAGTTCTCAAAATTGCAGAGTATGTATTCATTACCTCAATTTTACTTTAAAAAAAGATATGTATATATATTATTAATTTTTTAGTTCATAATATTTCCAATCTATTTTCTAAAACTATTAACTAATTATGTTTAAATTTTTTAAGAAAAATAAAAAAGAACCAAAAGCTGAAATAAACCCTTCTTTTGACATTGAATTAACTGGTGCAACTTTGGCATACGAAATAGCAAGGATTGATGGAAAGATCAGTGATGATGAGCTTAATGTGCTTATGGAACAAATTAAAATCATTGCTTCTAAAGTTGGTAAAGATCATTCAGAAATTCTAAATACAATAGAAACATACTCAAAAAATAGCACGTCTTTTTATGATTTTGTTGAAGATATTAATGGTGTTTTTACAAAAGAACAAAAATTAAGGTTATTAAGTTATATGTGGAAAACTGCATATGCAGACGGAATCCTTAGCGTTGATGAAGAAAGACTTATTAAAAGGCTAGCTGAATTGATTAATATCAAGAGTATTGAAGTTTTAAAACTTAAGAGCGAAAATAAGTCTTAATATTCTATATAGCTTGCATTTTCTATAATAAATTTTTCAGATTCGTCTCTGTTACAGTTATTTTTAAATTTATTAATATTCTCTTCATATATATCATCTCCAACATATGTGAACATTTGTAAGAATATTACACACCGTTCAAGATCATTAACTCTTGTATCTTTAATCAATTCATTTGTTAAACTTTCGAACGAAATCTTATCACTTTTCATTAAAAGGTTTTGTTTTTTATCTAGAACCATAAAGTTTGACTGATTATTATTAGATTTATAATTGCTCCAAATCACATTATTAGTTGAACTGCCTGGAGAACCATTTTTTGCAAAATTTGTCCAAAAAGTCATCATATTTTTTGATAAATATTTTTTTGAAATACTGGGAGGATATATAAGATCAGATAATGGATAGCCTCCAACTAACTTATAATCGCGAGTCAATAAAGGAATTTCGGTTGCATGAGCCGCGCCAATCAGAGTTTTAAAGTCAACAATAAAAAATTTTCTATGATCATCCCAGTCATACCTATACGCATACAATTGATTGTTTCCTGCATTTGCCAAAGAATTAAGAGGACCATCAACGCCCCTTATTTTCCATGCAGAACTTCTATAATAATTGAAGGCCTCAAATGAATCTTCATCTTTCAATTTAACTTTTGGAATTTTTAAGATTGAACCAAGAAATGAATAATCCAATTCAACAAAATACTCTGCGGTTGCAAGCCAAAGCTTAACTTCATCTCGATTTGATCCTGCCATTGTAGGCACAATGTTTAAATATTCTTTCATGCCAAGAGCTTTCTTTAATCCTACCTTGGGTATTGTTATGCCGTCTGCAGTTAACAATGGTATTTCCTCATAAGAAGACCTTTTAGCATAATAAATAAAGAATTCATCTATAGTTAAAGATAGTAAAATTTCTCTTAACTTTTTATGATCTTCAGTGTCTACACCATCATATTTTTCATTGGATTCAAGTAATCTTTTTATGACATTAAAGCTTGAATGATTAGATGTGGAAGACTTATTAACTGGATTATATGCTTCATTGGGCGAAATAGAGGTAGTATACCCAGACATTGATATAGCCTTATGAAATAGTCCTTTGGCCTTATTAGAAACCAAAAGTGATAAAACATTGTGACCTCCAGCTGATTCTCCAAAAATTGTTATATTATTAGGATCTCCGCCAAATTTATTAATATTTTCATTTACCCAAGTTAATGCGTGAATTATGTCTAATGTTCCATAATTGGAAGTTTTACTATCTCCTTCCTGAAATTGTTGAATAGCCGGATGAGTAAACCATCCAAAAGGTCCAAGCCTATAATTTATTGCAACAACTATAACATCATGCTTTGATGCCATTTTTGAAAAGTCATATAAATCCTTTAAGCCCGATGTATTACCACCACCATGTATCCAAAACATAACAGGCAAATCATCTACAATTTTAGATGGAGCATATATATCTAAATATAAACAATCTTCAGTTCCAGCAATAAAGCCTGCACCATCAGCGCCACCAAGATTAGAGGGTTTTTGAACACAAAAATTATTATCTTTTGGTAATATTTCTTTTGAGGATATTAATTTTTGAGGAGCTTTCCATCTTAAATTTCCAACCGGTGGTTTAGCATATGGTATATCTTGATATAAAACAGAATTATTTTTTTTGATTCCCTCAACTATTCCTGTTTCTGTAGAAATAAAATTATTAATTGAGGCATTTAAAGAATGTAATAAGAATATATTGATGAATAAAATATAAAATAATTTCATTGTAGTAAGTTGTAAATAATATATAAAATGAGTTCTACATAATTATATATGAATTCTTTTCGGGATGTAGCGCAGTCTGGTAGCGCACTACACTGGGGGTGTAGTGGTCGTCGGTTCAAATCCGGCCATCCCGACCAATTTTTAATTTAATATATTCCTGACAACCGAAGATGCTTTAAAAATAAGCTTTTCCCTTTTGGGTATTATAAATTCTTGTTTAGTTTTTGGATTACGACCTATTCTTCTTGGAGACTTATGATTAGAAAAAGTACCAAAATTTGAGATCTTTATGTTTCTTGATCTATTATTTTTGATAAAACCTAGAAAGCTCTCTAAGAAATTTTTAGCATCTGATTTAGACAAAAAAGCCTCGGAGAAGATATTGTTAACAATATCTTTTTTTCCGAGGCTCAAACTTAAAAGGTTTTATTGAACGCCTGTTCCAGTACCACTACCTGTACCAGTAGTACCTGTACCTGTTCCAGTACCAGTACCTGTACCTGTATTGGTTCCAGATCCAGTTTCAATTTCTCTCTCTCCAGTATCTATTGTACCTGTAGCAGTACCTGTACTTGTAGCAACTGTTGCTGTACCTGTACCAGTTCCTGTACCTGTATTTGGATTATCATCAATACCACCTACATCTCTAACTTTAACAGTTATGACTTGAGTTGCAGCATTACCGCTTGCATCAGTAGCAGTAACTGTAGCTGTAAAGTCCATAGTGCTGTTGTCATATTCAAAGCTTGATTGACTTTCAAAGTCAGGTGCTGTGATAAATGATAAAACACCAGCAGATGTAATTTGTAAAACATCTGAGGCAATTGTAAATGTCACAGTTTGGAGATCAGTAGCTGTAACAGTACCAACAGCAGTTTGATTTTCATCAATTGTAAATGTTGATGATGAGGTAAATACAGGAACTGTGGTATCAGTAACATTCACAGTTCTTGTTGCTGTTCCAGCATTACCAGAGGCGTCAGTAGATGTATAGGTTATGACATATGAGCCTACTGTGTTTGTATCAACTGTACCAGAAGAGACAACAGTAACAGCACCTGAAGCATCGGTAGCTGTAGCACCAGCATCAGTATACGCAGTACCGAGTTCAACAGTTGCAGGATTATCTCCAGTAACAGTTACAACTGGTGCGGTAGTATCAACTACATTAACAGTTCTTGTAGCTGTTGCAGTATTACCACTTTTATCAGTTGCTGAATAAGAAATAACATATGATCCAACAGTAGTTGTATCAACAGAGCCTGATGATGTCACTGGTGTGTCACCATGAAAAGCATCAAAAGCAGATGCCCCAGCATCAGTATAGGTTGTACCTAATTCATGTGTAGCAGGATTATCGCCATTCACAGTGATAACTGGCGGAGTCTGGTCATTATATCCGTCATTTGTAAGTGCAGACACTGCACCAAGACCAGCTATAGCTATCAAAGCTTTCTGAATTGTTGATAATTCAGCTGCTATTTCTGCAAGTCTGCTACTACCAGCTGAACCCACAGAGCTGTTATCAGCTTCTTCTTGTAAGCTTGCTTGTTCGGCTAATAAGATATTTCGTCTTTCATTAAGTTGCTCGATAGACATTTTGTTGACACGAGCTTCTATCTCATTAAGTTTTTGATCTGTAATACCGTAGTCATTTGCATAAACATTTGATGTAAGTAGCAAACAAAATACTAAGGCAACCCCCGACATGATATTAAATTTATCTTTTAAGTTTTTCATAAAATATTTCCTCTGTATTCCTCTGTATACTGCCTATATTAACTCTACATTTTTAATATAGGAAGTGAATTGTATAATACTTTGCAACCTTAAGCTATAAATTTGTAACTTTAAATTATTTAATAATTAACCAAAGTTAAGCTTAACTCATACAAAACATATGTACTTTTATAAAACATATTCTACCTTGTAAAACATTAAATTACTTATAAATATTCAAATATTTTAATTTTTTTAGTATTTTTTATTTATATTGAGGGTAACAATTAATTTATTTCTCTAAATCTTACCAAAAGATCATGCAATGAATGCCTTCTAACCAGCTTCGCACCAGGATCTTTAGTTAAAGGTCTCCAGGTATAAGTTATAAGATCTCCATAAATAGGTATATTAAAGAATATACCTTTATCAAAGCTCCCCTCACCAAAATCTTGTCTAGAAACATCGGTAAATGTTGCAAAGGCTCCAAACCTAACCCCATTTTCGAATGTTCTCGATAGCTCTATTGTAGAACCCACATCTCCAGCCAAGTATTCACCGGCAGAAATTTTCATATCAAATGGAATCAAACCGTAATTTCTGTAATAGAAATTTGAAATTAAGATTGTATTTTCGTAATCCAAGTGACCAAAACCCCAATCATAATCTCTTTTTTTTACCTTAAAAAGCTCAACACCAAAGGCATAATTGGATAATTGCTTATAGTAAAGATATTCCATGCCAACTCCTGAAAACATATCTTCAAGAATTCCTGCTGTTGCCATAATGTGATGATTCTTCTTTGGTGTAATGTGGTAATCAAGCTGAGCTCTCCCAATAAGAATTCCTTTATCCATATTCTTAAGATACTGCTTTACGTCAGATCTAACTTGAGCGGGAAATGTATCAACTGGTTTAAACCTTAAATCATCAAAATTATTAGCTACTGAATACTTAAGATTTGAATTAAAAAAAAGATTCTCTCTTATCACATATTCTGAATTATTTTCTATTAAAAAAGCGCCTTTAAAAAACTCCTCTCTAGATGCTAAAAAAGGCCTGAACTGAATACCTGTTGAGGAATCGAATTTTCTTGCGGGCTCCCGTTGGTATATTAATCTTGAATTTCTTTCAAACATTTCATCTATCTCTGAATAAGCATCTAAAGTAGCAATTTTTAAATCTTTCTTAATACTTTTATCTATGCCAGCATCGGCTGATGCTTCAGAAATTATTTCTTCTATTGCTTTAATATCTTTATGTATGAATTGTGTGAGATCTAATCCAACATATTGTGCAGTCTCAGAAATTTTATTTACTCCAATTCCATTATTCTCAAGATTTTTTACAAGTTTTTCATATTTTGAATCACGGTCTTCCACTTCAGCTTCTTGGTATTCATATTTTTTAAAAGTTTTTTTTGGATTATTTTTGTAAACAAACTTAACTGATGCATAATTACCTCTTTCAAATGATGCTCCGATAGTAAAATTACTGTTTATAGAATAATCAAAGCCAAATGAATAATTACTTTCTCTTGCATCATAGACAAGTTGAGAATCACCAGTACCCGAGGTTTTTATGACATCTCTTTCAATTTTTAAAAGAATCTTATTATTTAAACTGTATGAAATCCCATAAAACGGGGAAACTGTTTCAGATGAGAAATATTTATCTGGATCAAATTGACCTCCACCACCCTTATTACCAAGAGGTCTGTTATCAAAACTACTAGAAATATATGTTAACGGGTTAGTAATTTGTTTACTGGAACCATTTAATTGACCCCAGCCTAATCCAAAATGCATATCGATGTTCTCGATTCCATAACTTGCAACTATATACTCAGAACTATGAAGTCCAGTCCCAGCAAAATCATATAGACCTATAGCTATAGCAGGCATAATACCCTCTTCTTTTAATCTAATTTTTAGATTAAAACCTTTGTCTTTTAGTGACTGTCTACAAAAAGCATATTGCTCAGTTTCAGGACAATATGGTTTATTTTGCACTCTAGTATAAAAGATAGAACCTTCTAACCAATCAAAAGGACTAGCCGAAAGTGTCATTTTTTGATCAGGCGTTCCATCATAGACTGTAATACCATGAACACCCTCATTATAAAATCTTGCTGTTGGTGAATTTATTAATCCAACTACGCCGTGATTATTATATAAATTAGTATCAAAACTATCAGAATAGATCCAAGTAGTGAAAGAAACCAATAAAAGAAAATAATTTTTTTTATAAAAACTAATTAAGTACTTTAACATTCATAATCTCTATCTAATTATCATTGATGGCGGATAGAGATGCCAGAGCAACACCCAAATTACCTAAAATAGACACATAAGCTTGAGTTGCTAATCTTCTAGTAGCAGAGTTATCTAATTTTTTAGGAACAAATATTATCGACCCAGGATATAAATTTATTGTCTGAGGTTGATTTGCAAAAAGGTTCTTTCTCTTAGAATATTTTTCAGTTTCTCCATTTGGATGCAAAATATAAATTGATTCTGTATCAGCAAATCTTTTAAGACCACCTGATTTTGAAATAAAATGCTCAACATCTTCATTTGGACTATACATTACAGCACCTTCGGATGATACTTCTCCATAAACATATACATTATTCGTTTTTTCAGGAATAAGAAGAGTATCGCCTTCTCTAATGTTGACAGAGCTATATGTGCTAGTACCCTCTAAATCAACAACAACTCTTCCACTAGGTTGAGAATTTTTAATTTCTTGCGTCAGTCTAATGATTGGAGTTAAATCAAAATTTTCACTTATATTTTGTTGACTCATAATAATTATATTGTCTAGAAATTCTTCATAAAGAAGATCTTTAACATTTTTATTAATGATTTTTGCTTCGTTATTTTCGTATACTGCGCCAAATGGATAAGCATCTTCAGTATAACCACCAGCTTTTTGAACTAAATCCTGTAATGTTTCTCCAGCGGCCATTGTGTATGAACCTGGTTTGTATACAGCACCTGTTATCTTTGCAGTTCTATATGAGAACTCTCTTACATAAATTAGATCTCCATCAATTGGTTTGATTGAAGAAAATTGAGAAGTATTTACTACTGGTATTGATTTCAATGTGCCATCTAAAATTCGCTCTAATGAGATATTATTAAGATCAGCAGTTTGTTTTATTCCATTAGCGAATCTAAATACACTATCAAGATATTCTTCATCTTTTATTTCGTATTTGGCACTTCTCTTTACTGCTCCATCTATAGTTACTACATTTTTTCTTGATGTCACAAAAACAACATCACCTGATCGAAGACGTTTACTCAGATTATAGTTTCCGTCAATCAAAAGGTCATAAACGTCCAAAGTTTCAACAACCTCATTATTTCTAATCAAGTTAATTTCTCTGAAAGATCCATATTCATTAACGCCACCAGAAACTGTCAAAGCATGCAAAATATTTGAATTGCCAGTTAAAGTATAGACACCAGGATTTTTTGCATTTCCAGAAACTAAAACATTAACATCACGAATTTCACTTAAAGTGACAAAAGATTCAGTACCGAAATAAATATTTTCAACCCTGGATTTTATTAAAGATGATGCTTCATTTAAGGTGAGTCCAGCTAAAATCAATTTACCAATCCCAGGAATATTTATTGAACCATCGCCAGAAATTGGAAAAGTTTCAATAAAATCTTCTTGTCCTATTAGTTGTATGTTTAAAACATCTCCATTGTCCAAGGTATATGATGAATCCGGGTTTGGCTCATTAATCGGCATAAATGAAGTTTGGAATGTAGAGAAAAAATCTGAACCAAAGAGCTGTAAATCTTTTTGAATTTTTATTGTGTCATCAGTTTTCAATCTTCTTTCAAGCTCTTCTAGGTCTGCCTCTAGTCTTGCTTTTAGATCAATTAAATCTTCATCTTCCTTAGCCCTGCTTGAATATAACGAAGCTCTATAATTCTCCTTTGCATTTTCGGCCTGTTTCTCAGATTTTTCAATTAAATCTTCTTTGATATCATCTGGCAAACTATCAAGATAAGATTCGTCTAGCTGCTGCGATTGCAAAAAAGTACAAAATAATACTATTAAAGATATTTTTAAATTTTTCATAAGCTATATCTGATTGCTTAAAGATACTCCTTTAGTTCCAAGTGCTCCAATTATATATAATTTTAACAATTTTAAATAGAATGCATTTCTGAGATAAAATTATTCTAAACCTGGAATGCTTACCGAATCTATAGAGGTTGTTAAAGAAATAATTTTATTAATAATTTTATTAACTTCTATTTCAGTAATTGTTTTTTTATGCGATTGAAATATAAATCTGAAACCAATTTTGATTTCTGACTTATTTTGATTATGAAAATAATCAAAAATAAAAACTTCTTTTAAAAGCTCATCTTTAAAGTCAAAAATGTTTTTCTCCAATTCTTTATATTTTGAAGAATCCTTTACCGAATAAGATAAATCTCTTATGGAGCAAGGAAACTCAGAG
>CEOJ01073381.1_pt1 | contig 12842 bp, 8 predicted proteins | sample 530281 | NCBI WGS metagenome assembly CEOJ01 (sample SAMEA2619879, study PRJEB7988) | marine metagenome | isolation source: saline water (ENVO:00002010), including | reverse complement strand
CCACCTATTCTTGCACCTTGTCCGGGTTTTGCACCAAATAAATCTACGAATGACTGTAATCCAGCAAGATAAGACTTGCTTGTTACACCCTGAGCAAGTAATAATGCTACTTTACCTAGGTTATCTTTAGTCCATTCTTCACCCATAAGTAAGCTAGCGTCGCCTATGTCAGCTACCATAGCCATAATCTGGTTAAACGGTTCAAAGGAATCATAACCTACTTGTACATCACCTAATTTTATAGTTCTAGGTATGTAACCAGCATCAGTCCAGACATTACGTTTCTGTCTGTCTATAGGACCATTACCTGTTAATCCTCCTGACATCCATTTCTGAACAGCCATAAATACAAGAGCAGAGCCCATCGCCAATCGGCCACGTTGTAGTGCCTTAGCATTAGCTAGTTCTCTAGCATTAGTAATACCAAACTTAGGTCCGAGTTCAGCAAAAGTTTCTGGTGTAGGTTTAGCAAATGCTATATCATTAAACTCTTTAACAAGAAAGTTAAATCCGGGTGTATGTTTTGCTGTAAGTTTTAGACCATTTACTCCTGTTCTAGCAAACAAGAAGAAAGGTTTAGCCCAAGGGTTTTGTTGGAATACAGCGTTAAGATTAGCAGAAAATCCACTAAGATCTTGTGTAAGTGTAACCTCTTTACGTGCAAACTTTGTAGCTTCGTCTATTATGTTACCATCAGCATCAAAGATGTCACGATAAAAGTAGTCTTCAAAATTTCTGATTAATTCTGGTGTTATTTCTGTATAGCTAGTAAGCTTACCAGCATCAGCTACATCAAATGCAGACATTAATGCTTTTTCTCTCATCTTAGCTCTACCTAATATGAAAGCAAACGCATCATCGGTTGCTGCCATAAGTTTAGTAGAGTAAGTTAAAAAGCTTTTGTCATTCATACTACGTGCCATATTTGCCATACGGAACGCAGCTTTATCACCAGCTGTAGCACGACCACTGTCCTCTGCCCATCTACGGAGTATCTCCCAGTTTGCATCACCAGCTGTATATTCAGCAAAACGAGTTCTAACTGTAGATATTTCTCCTGACCAATATGAGTTAAGTCTAGATTTAAACAAATCAAACGATTCTGGTATAGCTTCCATCATAGCGTTCATAGTTGCTAACCCTGCACGTACTGCACGCACGTCTTTAGTAAATGGTAAAGATAAAGTAGCACCTATAGTTGTAGCTATGGGTCGTAAGAATGTGTGAGCAGCTGTACCTATAATAGCTCTAGCCGGTGTTTTAGGACCAGATAAAATACTATGTGTCATTACTCCTTGTAGTTCTCTTATCAAAGCTCCAGTCTGTTGCTTACCTTCTATTTCTCCACCTTTAATCATCTTACGTGCCCACTGGTCAAAGTCATCTAGATTGTTTACAGTCTTCATAGATGAAAATGCTTCAAACAAAGCCATTAATAAATCACCATTATTTGGATCATTACCCGCTAGACCTAGTATAGCTTCTATAGATTCACGTGTATCTACCATTTCTTGAGATAATGTTTTCTCTAAGAATTGACGTTTACCAGCTCCTAATGCTCTAAAGTCATCAGATTTAATAATTCTTGCACGTTTAGCTTCAGTCAATGCCATAAACATTGAGTCACGTATGTTTTGTAATGGACCGTCTACATCTGCTAAATTTACAAAGTCTTTTAATTCACGACCAGCTATGCCTAAATCACGTACTTGCTGTAATAATGTACCAACTACCATGTCAGCTACGACAACATATTTACTTGTAATTGTAGAAACTTTGTTTACTATGTTACCATCAATATCTGTAAACTCGTAGACATCAGCAGCTTGTAGTATTTCTTCTAAGTACTCGTCTGGTGACATATCAGCAGCATTTCTACCTTGTGTAATACGTTGGTGTGCAGCGATTGCGTCTCCAAATTTTTCAGCTAAAGTTGTACCTTGTTCTTTAGTTTCTTCTATAATTTTTTTATATTTATTATTGCTGTATAATTTACGTAGTACTTCATCAACTGCATCTTCCGACATACCTGAGTAATTTGCACCACGTTCTCTCTGTACAGGTGTGATAACATTTCCGGCTGCACCTTCTTCGGCTCCCCATTCATTATTAACTCTTTTGTTTCTTTCCCAGACAATATATGGATCATCTTGGGATAGTGTAGCACCCTGATGTGTACCAGCTTGTGGTTTGTTTTTTGCTGCACGAAAGCCAGTCTCACCTTCTCGTAATTCTTGTAAACCTTTAGCTAGAGTTTCAGCGTCAACACTTTTAGCTCTTTGCCTAGTAAACTCTTTTACTTTTTTACCACCTTTACCTAAAGCCATAGCAGCTCCATCAAAGATAAGTCCTATTCCCATACCCTCTACGATGTTTTTCATTTTCATCATAACAGGATGGTCATATTCTTTTGTTGATAAAGGTGTATCCATCCAACCATAATGATCTCTTAGCGAACCTAATGCGTTTTCTGCATCAGACTCCTGAGATACTAAGTCAGATATAGCACCTATACCAGCTGCACGTACAAGACTGTTAGCTCCTAGTAATGCTTTTGCACCAGCACCTATACCTAAACCTATACCGGCTGCGGCTGCACCTTTAGCTGCTAGTACTGTACCAGCTGCCATTGTACCAAAATGTACTGTGCCTCGTGCTAGTTTACCCCACCATGTTTTAGTTATAATAGGGTTACTGTAAGATTGAAAAGGATCCCACTGTGGTTTATAATAACCATTTTCTTTTCGTTCTCTTTGCATTTCGCCAGAAAGAGCATCTGTTGTTCTTTCGGCAAAAGTAGCTACGGAGGATAGAGAATCTTGAACACCACCAGTTACAGCAGATTGTAGCTCTCTAACAACTCCTTTAAATCCCCAGTTTTCTGATTCACGTGGGTCATCAATTTCTGCTTGTTCTTGATCTACTTGTGCTGCTTCAGCTTTGTTTTGTTCTGCAAGTTCATTCTCTGAATCCGACGTACCTAGTACCGCTTCGGACGCCTGATCGAAGGCGTCTTTCTCTCGGTTTTCTTCATCATAAATTTCCGACATTTTATTGTTCTAGTAAAAAGTACGTATTAAATAAACCAGTTGACAAAGTGTTTGGCTGCATAAATGGTTCAGTACCAAACTCTTCAGAAAAAGCAGACGCAGAGTCAAAGTCTACTTGCACGGGTTCAAAACTTGATAGCTCAGTACCTTCTCCAAAGGCATCTAAACTTGTAAGTAAGTTATCTTCATATAATATATTAGCTTGATGTGCTCTAAGTAAAGCATCTTGATTTTCTTTGGTAAAAGGTTCCGAAGGATCTATACCGCTTCTTGCAAGTGCTGCCTCATAAGTTTTTTTATTCCAGTCGTATATACCTACTTTTACCTTTGGTCCGAATTGGATACCACTTCTATTTTTCTTTGTATTAAATAGGTCTCCAATATCGCTCATGCTTGTTTCAGTAATATTTATACTATTAGAATAATTCCTACCAGTTGTATCTAAGAATGAATCATAGTCTGCTCCTTGACGAGCCATTTGTTTATAAAATATATTATTCTTTGCTTCTGGAGAATAAATATCTTGACTCATTATTTGTACTACATTTGATGGAGTAGGAAATGTGTTTAATCTTTTCTTATCATTTTCACTTAGATCATCGTCAGGAAAATCAACGAAGTATACGTTGTTTGGATCAGCTTCTTTCGGATCTATGTCCATAGCTTCCATTCTCATCTTCATTAACTTTAATGGATGTATTCCAGTCTTTCTAGATAAGTTAAGATAGTACTCAGGTATAACACCAGTGTTGTTTTTTAGTGCTCTAATAGCTATAGGTAAGGCTTTTGCTTCACCCATTAAAAATCCAGAACTGTTAAGTGTACCTTCTTGATCTCTATTTAACATGTTTATAGTTCTTTCAAATAACATATCGTTTTCTATGTCATCTTCTACGACACCCATATCTTCAACTTTATATTTACTCATTTTTTCTCTCTTCTGAGTTTCACTATTTAACCCTTCTATAAAATTCGCTTCAAGTTCGTGGTTAGCTTTAATTTTTCTTAAGGCATAGTTATGTGCTTTAGTAGCATTGTTTGATACAGCAAATCCTTCTGCATATAACTCTTGATAATCTATTTCCATGTTAGCTACAATACCTAAAGTAACTACACTTGCTTTATCAGGATCTAAAACTGCATCGCCATCTCTATTTGCAAGAGCATTAAAAAATTTAGCTGCATCTTTTTCATGGTCATCAGATGGTGTAAATCCAGCCAGTAAATCTTTAGCTTTTTTTCTAGTTTCTTTACGAATGTCACCACTTTCTATAGCAGCTAATCTGCCTTCTAAATCACCACCATCTATTTTACCGTCTTTTCGGATGTCTGCCAGTAGCCATCTTGCTTCTTCTTCATCATCGTAGTCACCGGGGACATAGTAGTCATTCAGTCTTTTAAGTAAAGGATCTCCTGTAGATAATCCTAAATCTTTAGCAAGTTTAGCTATGTCTTTTTCTTTCTGTTCGAGTGTTACAGGTCTACCATCTGCATTTTGAGTTTTATAACCTTCGATAATAGCATCCATACCGCTTTCAGCATTGATTTTTCTTTCGTTAGTAATCTTATCTAGCTCTTGTTTCTGAGCTTTCATTATAAGACCACCAAGTTTTTTATCAAGTAAGTTACCAGCTGCTGTATTTAAGCCTGCAATAGTAGTTGTTTTACCCTTAGTACCCTTCTGTACAAATAGTGTGTCTCGAAGCAACTGTAGCTCTTCCATTCCTATAAGGTTTTGGTCAAAAGCTTTTTCTAATCTATCTCCTAGTTTAGCCATACCATATGCAGTGTCAGGTCCGCCGGGTGCACCGGCTGCCATCTTGGTTAACAAGCCAGAGTTAGGGTCATCAGGAGTACCAAATACATACTCAGATATACCTTCTGGATTATTGACTAGCATATTAGATAAGTTAAGAATCTCTTTTACTTCACCTAGTTTTAACTCTTCTTCAATTCTACGGTTCATAGATTTGGTTGTTATACCATCTATATTTTTACGTAGATCTTGTAATAGTTTTCTTTTATGTCTACCTTTTAAAGTAGTTAGTGCACCACTTTGTACTAATGCACTACGACCCCAAAAGAATAAAGCTTGTTCTGCTAAAGCATCCTCCCCAGCTTCTAGTAGTTGGTTATAACTTCTACCATTTGCACCCGGAACCATAGCGTTACCTACAGGTGCATTGAGATTTTTAGCTACAAATGTACTAGCTGTATTAAGGTGCTTTCTAGCAGATGAAGCAGAGTTTTCATTATAAGTCTCTATATTTTTGACTTTTAATGTATCGTATGTAGAAACAGCCTGATCTTTATTATCAGGAGCTGCATTGTTTTTTGCAACCTCTTCTGCTGCTATCTGTTCACCTTCTACTGCAACTGCGTTTTCTTCTTTTTTTAACGCATCTTCCTGTTCTTTTTCTATATTATCAACTGGAGTTTTACCTGTCTGTACTTCTTCACCACCTTTTGCGGCTGTACCTTCTGTTAAATCTTTTTCTAATGATTTACTATCATTCCATGCGTCTAACTTTTTTTTAAACTCACCAGCTTGTCCAAGTAACTTACCAAACTTCTGGTAGTTACGAGATCTGGTTTCAGCATCTGCTATGGCATCCGCTTTCATACGCTCGTAGTGAGCTGCATAAATCTTGTCTGTTTCTGCAAGTGCTTGGTTAGCAACTTTAGATCCATCATAACTTACTTCTGCATAGTTAGTTGCTGATGTATCAAAGTTGAACTGTTCCATCTGAGCCATTAAGCAACCTCCCTAAACTCGACATCTATTTGGCTGTAGTCAACCATGTAGGTATCATCGTCTAGTTTAGCTACAGCTTCTGGTTTTTTACGTTGTACTTCTTGAGCCATAACTCCTATATATTCTTGAGTAGAATTATTATATCTAAATTTGTAGATATTGTAACCTTCAATAGATGTACCTATTTTTTTAATGTTATCTTTGATTCTAACGTCACTTCCTATAAATGGAGAGATAACGCTCATACCAAAACTTACAGTATTCATAAACTGACCAGCTCTGTCTTTTGGTGGTAACATAGTTGGAGGACCAAACTGTGGATCAAATCCAAGATTAGTACGATTAGTTCTGAGTTGTTCCTGTAGACCTCTTTGTATTTTAGTTTCAGCTTTAGCTTCGCCTACGGTAGCTAGAGCGTACTGTTTTCTATCAACTTCAGCTAGTTTAGCAAAGTAAGCAGATTTTTGTGAACCTTTAAAGTTTCTGGATCTACCACCTTCATTAACAGCAGCCTGTTGAAAGTATTTTTTGGCTGCATTTTCTTTATCTAGCAGACCTTTACCTTGCTCACTAAGAGCGAAAGCATCGAAGTCAGATCTAGAGCGAGACGCTCCAAGCCCAAGGATGGTATTAATGTTATCCTTAAAATCGACTTCTTTATTCCATTGTTTGATACCGTCAGAGTAGTATTTACTTATCCGCTTTTTGTTTTCTTGTCTAGCGGCCTCTCTTCTTCCGGCGTTAGGATCTGGTGCACACACGGCAAAATTCTATAAAGTATAAATTGTTTGGTCCATGTTTAAACTTACGTAAAAACTTGAAACCTAAAAATTTGAGTAGTTTTAAGTGTACTGTATTTCTACAGTCTACTATGTTCCACAATAAAGGCTCAGTACGGCTATCGACCCACCGTTTAGCTTCTCTTGCAAATGTAATTGGAAAGTTGTGAATAGCTGGAGTGCATAGCATCCATATTTCACCTCCTTCCCCGACTCCTGCTAGTCCGGCAGTCTTGCCGTCTGGTACTGTGAAATACACAGCAGAGCCAATCCTAGCCACTCGTAGTAGCTCGGCCATAGGATCTAGTCCATGACCTTCTACGACCTCTCTGAGGTCATCTGGGCGTAGGTTAGAGGCCACCTCTGCGGCAGCCTCCTCTGTAATTGGGTGTACGTATTGATCTAATTTAGACACGTCTGTAATATTTGGGTGAGTAGTCTCCCTCCCATGACATAGCTCGTAGCGTGGATGGTGCAGGGTGACGTGATTTAAGTGTAATATCTACGTTAGTATTTTTTTCATATACTGCTACAGTTTTTATAAACTCTTCTAGGTAGGGTGCATCGGACACATCGTATTCGTCTAGCTCTGTAGATTCGTATACTTCTGTGTAGTCAGATTTACCAACACGTTCAAGAGTTGTTTCATATAAACCTATCTTACCGAAGTGTAATTTAATTCTATGTACTACGAGGGATGAGTTAACATCAGATCTGCTAGACTGCCCTTGTGCACGTGCTAAGTAGAGTGTAGGAAATGCTACAAGATATTCGTATAAGTATCCTATTGTTAGTGTTACACCAGACCAGTCTCCCGGTAGTGTAAAGCTAGTTGTGCTAGTTAATGTAGGCTTACCATATCTACCTACACGTGCAGATGCTGTATTAGTATCTATTACAACTAAGTCATAGTTAGGTGATGTAACTAAAGGTAGCCAACTAACACCAGTAAATGTAGTTAGTTTCGTAGATGCACTGTAGCTGCTGCTGCCTGTATCAGTTGTATAATTATCTAAATGTAATAAAAAATCTACATTATCTTGAGTAATACTTGGATCGCTCTCTTGTTGTACAAGTCTTATACTTTGTAAAAAATGGTCAGTATCTAAAAAATAGTACTCGTCATTTATAATAAAATGGTAAAGTAATGGATTGTTAAATTTCCATTTAAACCATGCTGACTGTTCACGCTTGTCACCTACATTAAGGTATCTAAAACCCTGTACTGTATCAGAGTTAGTTTTACCCATTATAACTAAGTTGTTTTCACGTGAGTTTGTAAATAAATCTATATCTTTAGGAAGCAGTGTAGGAACTACCTGACTTTGATTTACTACGTTTGGCTCTCCTTCTCTCGCAATGTTAGCCATTTCATTAAACCGACTAAATTTACCAGAGTCATCAAGGTAAGCAACAGTAGTGCCTAGAGACACAGGTGATATATCTTTGTTATAATTAAATGTAGCTATACTACGTAATTTAGCAGTATCAGGGTTTAGTACTGTATCATCAGATGATAACAAAAACTGTTGGTTTGTACTAAATACTACAAGACCTGAGTTAATATCTATACCATCAAACAATTCTGATGGAAATGTAGATGAGCATGATATATCAATAGGATCATTTGCACTAACTGTTAATGCTGTTTCTGCAAAAAAGTCAGGCTCACCAAGAGTTCCCGGTCTAGATAATATTACGTTTTCTCCCGCTAAAAATGCTAATCTGTTACGAAAAAATAATACTTTATTAACACGCTTATCTTTAAACGACGGAAATGGATTAGTAGTATCATCACCTACTGCTCTGTCAGCATATGTAAACTGCTTGATAGTAAATGTAGCTATTTCGTTTGCTGTACCTTGATTAGCTAGAGCTGTTCTCTGGATCACTAGCGGCATGTTAGTAAAACTCTTAGCTATACTTGGCTTTGCACATTCACTCCATGAACCTGTACCATCCTGATCGTTTAAACCCTCAAATCGTAGGTAGTAATCGTCTTCTTCTGATATTCTAGCATTAGCTATTTTAACTATATAACCATGTTTACATTGTTTAGGTAGTAAAGTAACATCATTAACTGACGTACCCATACTTCGCATCAAGTCATCTTCTACTATCTCCACATTAAATGAGCTAGAGCTAGACATGTATATGCCATTACCAATAATAGTACCAGTAATACCAGTAGGTAATTCTGATATAATACCACCTAATACTTGGTCAGCACTCACAGCTGTGTCAGCATCAAATGGTGTAGGTTCTGGACGCACCAATTTTAGGTTAGCTTTTACTGTAACTGTTTCATGTTCAGTCACTTCTATGGTATATGTAGCAGACGCATCACCTTTATTAGATCTGCCATTATTACCACCAGCTGACCCGTTTACAGTTCGACCCTTTGCAGAATCCATAGTAACTGTTATTGTATCACCTGTAGTCCAACCTTCTCCACCATGCAATAATATTATACTTCTATTATATGCACATGCAAAGTCCTCTGGATCGTTACCTTCACCACCGATACTACCTTGTTGTCCACGTATATCAAGTTTAAATATAAGATTCTTTTTAGAACCACTATCTACACTAAATGTTTGTATACCAATTCCTCTACATTGACCTGTACCCTCGCTTTCGTCAAGTGTATCAGATGCTATTTTGATACGTGTAGCTCTTGTAAAACTGGTAGTAGAATTATTGTTATATAGGTTAAGTCCATACTGTCTACCATTTTCTGTACGTGTTACTTCAATAAATGCAAAGTGTGCATCAGGATTAGCAGTAGTTGTGCCTGTACTACCTACCAGCGTATTAGCGTTAGAACTATCACGACTACTAACAAAGGTAGTGTCGTTGATAGTAAGGAATTGGATGTTCTCTGCATTACTTGTTGTTAAATAATTTTTAATTGCTGTTTCACCGCCAGTACCATATACTATATTCTGTGCAGCTCCAGCGTTGTCGCCGTCAGCTTTCCACATTCTTAGTGTACCATCGGCGGCTACCTGTCCTATGTAAGATCCTTCTTCTTCATCTCGATGGTAGTGAAACCACGAACCACCTGTAGCTACACTGGGTAAAGGCTGAGAATTTATTCTTTTTGCACCGGGTCTTTTATATAAGCCACGTGTAATGTCAGGTATTGCATTTACAACATTTTTGACTTGTCCCGGAAATTTTAATTGATCGGGCTGTTCCGATATACCCCCAGTAAAACTAGGAATGGTTTGTGTTACGCTTGCCATTATCGTCTAAGGTTTCTCCAAGGTTGATAAGTTGTATGTATTGTATTTTCTGGGAATCCAAACATACTATGATTACCCTGATTACATTCGTACTCCATAATAGAAGCACGTGCTAAAGCTTCTTGTCCTTGTAATAATTTGACAAGATTAGGGTTTGCAACCAACTGTGTAGCTGCTTTTGTTGACGCTCTATATGTAATATAACGTCTAAAAGGTGTAGGTAAATTTTCAAAAGTTACTAATAATACAACGTCAAGGTCTATACTGTCTAGAGTAGAGAAGTCATAAGTATGATCTATCTTATCATATAGTTTACCATTACGTCTGACTACATCATATATTCTATGAGTCCAGCCTTCTGATACATCTAGCTGTAATACATCATTTGCTATAAGTATATTACCATTAGTATCAGGTGTATATTTTACATGTTTTTCTGTGTTAAAATGCCACCCCTCTGCCTGCGTGTCTACGTTAGCATCACGGAGTAGGTTATAAATAAATGATACCTCTGGATTATCAAACACCCCATCTGCATTTAATGTAAGTGCTGTCAAAGGTGCTTGTCCGATAGCCCCCAGTATAGAGTTCACTGCGGATAGTTCGGTATCGAGTTCAATAGTTGTGGAAGCCATAAAAAAAGGGGAGCCGAAGCTCCCGTATAAAAAAAATAAAAACTTATGAGAAAGCTGAAGGCTTAGTTGCTGTTCCAGCGAATAATTCAACTGATGCAGCAGGGTTAAGTGCGTCTGCTCCCATTGCTAGGCGTCCAAGAATGACATCGCCTTGGTAAACCACGGATATGTCTCCGCTTGTTACCTGTACTTGTGGTCCGATTGCTTCAACAACACCGGCGGCTTCCTTCTGGAAGATAAGTCCGCATGAGTTCTCGAAGTCAGATGTACCATTACCGTAAGAGTTAACAGTCTTAACAGCTCCTGTTCCAGCTGTTTCGTCAACCATTTCAACTTCTGTGAAGCTTCCTGTGTTTCCGGGATCTGTTACTCCGGGGTTTGTTGAGGAACCTGTACCATACTTAGTACCGAATCTTCCAAAGAACGGAATGTTCATTGACTTGAAGATCTTGATTCCAGCAATTTCGATGATGCCATTACCTGACTGTAATGCGTCACCTTGCTCGTCTCTGTTGATAAGACCGTTAGAACCAACAGCTTGTATTAGTTCGTAGTATTGTCTTGGGTTCAACACAGCAACTCTTCCGTCTGTAGAAACACCTTTCTCATCTAATGCAGCTGCTGCATCGTAGAAAGCGTTTACTAGAGCTGTAGAGCTGTAAGCGTCAGATGCGTTTGTAGTTGTACCTACACGAATCTGTGTACCACCGGGCTCAACGAAGTTGGACTTAGTGATAGGGCTAGCTTGTCTAGCTGCTTTGGTGATTGATCTAAAGATCTTTCTGTCATACTTCTCTGCAAGAGCATAACCAATCTTCTTGGAGATTTCTCCTCTTAGATCGTAGTGTGCTAGTGTTTCATCTAGCTCATAAACAAACGCAGAACTGATTAATAGGTCGTCGCATGTTATGGTTTTTTCAGCTACTGGAGGTGCACCGTCACCGTTACCTAGTATGCTGTTGCCGGGTGTATGGTACTCGGCTGTTGTTCTACCTGTGAAGATGAACTGAAGACTCTTACCGTTTGTAAGTGTTCTCTTCATTACAAGGTCTCTAGCGATTGTATTTCTCTGGAAGCCTTTGAACATCTCTCCACTGAACAACTTTAAATATAGTGCTCTTCTTTCTGCTGTAGTAGAAGCGACACCATTATCTGCACCGGGACTAGTCAAGCTAGTTGTTAATGTGCTATTCTGTTGTGCCATTATTTTGGATTGTTAAGGATTGATATTGCTTAGATCTAAAATTTTTCTCGAGTTTTTTTGTTGTGGTCTATCCCACCGTCTAGACGGCATAAGGTATCCAGCGTACTGGGCTTGTGCCAATGGCAGGGGAGTCCGACTCTGAGGTGCTCCCCGGCTGTTTAGTAAGAAGGAGTCTCTAGTTGAGCATCTTCTTTCTTTTCTTCAGTTTTGTTTTCTGGTTTAACTTCTGGCTCGGGTGTATACCGAGTTACAGAAGCTTTCATAACCGAGCTTTGATGTGCCATTACTTGTGTCTTGTATAAACAACACCACGGTAAACGTAAGTTACTGTCATAGTTCCCTCCGATACCAAGCCCCCGTTCCATGACTTGATTACATGCGTCGCAAAAGCGATGAACGGACGTTACGCCACCATCCACGTGTTAATTGTATATCTTAAAGTTCCGTTTTCTGGACTAGATACTTCATGTGGATGTGTGTAAGTAGCAGGGAAGACTATCGCATCGCCCTGTTTTAGTTTTACTTTGTAATTTTGAAGAGGAAAGTTAAACTCTCCACCTTCATAATCACTATTTAGAGCTATGATAATACTTATTGTTCTCCCTTTAGTGGGGTTCTGTGGGTCTGTGACACTATCAATATGAAGTTTAGTCTCTCCATAGATTTCTCGTAGTGCATATCCACTATCTTCCCCACCATTTAGATAAGGATTATCTTGTTTAGCTTTAAGTAATATTTTATAAATAACCTTTACTAATTCATTATCTATGTCAGGAAAGAACCGAGTTTGAATATAGTTACATTTTACATTATAAGTATCACCATAGTTTTCCTTCAGTAGTAAAGGTGTATCTTTATGATCTTTATAAAGTTTAATAAGTTTTTCACAAAACTCTGGTTCTATTGAATTTTTATAGACAAAAATGTTTGTATGATTAGTCAAGGGATGGATGTCGGGGTTATGCTATTTGTGGTGCAGTTAATGCTACGTTTGTAGACTCAGCTGATGCTAAGTCGAGTGGGAAGTTGTGAGCATTACGCTCGTGCATTACTTCAAAGCCTAGGTTAGCTCTGTTTAATACATCAGCCCATGTTGGTATGATCTTGCCGTTAACATCAACGACGGACTGGTTAAAGTTAAAGCCATTAAGGTTGAAAGCCATGGTGCAGA
>CEOJ01002541.1_pt1 | contig 12863 bp, 14 predicted proteins | sample 530281 | NCBI WGS metagenome assembly CEOJ01 (sample SAMEA2619879, study PRJEB7988) | marine metagenome | isolation source: saline water (ENVO:00002010), including | reverse complement strand
GCAAAAATCATTAGCCTTATCTCAAGAGATGAAAACCAACACCTCGTCCTCACGCAAAACATATTAAAGAACTGGATGAATGGCGATGATCCAGAGATGAAACAGATCGCTGATGAAGAAAGAAACAATGTAATAGGCATGTTCAAAAATGCCGTTGAAGAAGAGAAGGAATGGGCAGAGTATCTGTTCAGTGGTGGTTCTATGATTGGTTTGAATGACAAACTACTCAATCAATATGTTGAGTGGATTGCTAACAAGAGAATGAAAGCTCTTGGGTTTGATCCTATCTACGATCAACCATTAAGAAACAATCCATTGCCTTGGACACAACACTGGATCTCATCTAAGGGATTACAGGTTGCACCACAGGAAACAGAGGTCGAATCCTATGTGGTTGGTGGTATCAAACAAGATATCAAGAAGAACCAGTTCAGCGGATTCAAACTGTAGACTAAATAATATAAAAGTAGTCCTGTAAAGAATGGCTAAGCAACAAATTGGTGTAGGTTCTGCCAGTAATGACGGAACAGGCGACACCCTGCGACAAGGAGCAGTAAAGGTAAACGCAAACTTTAGCGAGATATACTCGGTATTTGGTGATGCGACTAATTTGGTAAGCTTTGCTAAGACTTCTGGTATCTCTAGTGACTCTAATAAGTTTGGTGGTCAGATACCTTCTTTCTATCAAGATGCAACTAACTTAACCTCTGGTTTACTTTCACCCGATCGTTTACCAGAGGTTGTTGTAGCGACTGCTTTTAGTGGTGGGTTGATAGGAAGTGTAACTGGTAACGTTACAGGTGATCTCACTGGTACTGCATCTACATCTGTTAATGCTGCCGTTGCATATGCTGTGACTGGTCAACCAGATCTCTTAGCAAGGGATATAGTTGCAGTCAGTATTGCTTGCACCAATGTTATAGGTGATCTTACTGGGGCTGCAGCGTATGCTCAGACTGCTGGACTTGGGAACTATGCTTTCGTAGCGGGTCTTTCTACAAACTCTCAGAGGTCAGTCTATTCTCAAGTCGCTGGTGTATCTACTGTATCTGGTTATGCAACCACTGCTGGTATCGCCACTCTTGCAGTCAACTCTCAAGGACTGACTGGATCACCTGATATTGTTGTTGGTCTTGCTAGTGGAACATTCAAGGGTGATGGATCTCAACTCACTGGAGTTGTTGCTGCATCTGCTGGTATCTTCGTCAAAGATAACAATACTAATATTGGTATCGCTGCTACACTAAACTTTGGATATGGTGCAACAGTATCACCTTTATCTGCTGGTATTGTTACAATAACTTCTGTCCCTCAATACGATCAATTAGAAATTTCTGGTGTCTCTACATTTGCTGGGGATATCAAACCGAATGGAAATATTACAGGTGATGGCAACACAGTTATAACTGGTGTATCATCTGCTTACATCACTGATGTTCATGGTGGATTGATTGGAAATGTAATCACCGCAGCACAACCAAATATTACATCACTAGGCACTCTAACTTCATTGAATGTCAGTGGTGACGTAAGTATTGGTGGAACATTAACATACGAAGATGTAACTAATATCGATTCTGTTGGTTTGATTACCGCAAGATCTGGTATGGTTGCAACTGGTGTCGTAACTGCGACAGCATTTAGTGGACCTCTGATCGGAAATGCAGACACTGCCACTAGTTCTGGAACTGCAACTACGGCGACCAGAGCAAATAACATTGCAGTTGTTGATGAATCTTCAGATACAACATGTAGTGTGTTGTATACTAATGCTGCCTCAGGTTATCAGGCTGCCAAAACAGGAACTAACTTACTGTTTGATGCAGTACAGGGAACTCTAAAACCAACTAATATTAACGCAACTGGTATCATAACTGCTAGTTCATTTAGTGGTAATGCTACGAGTGCCACTCAAGCTACCACTGCAAATGTAGCATCTGCTGTTCTCTTAAGTGATGAATCCTCAGACACCACTTGTTTTCCTACATTTGCTAACTCAGGAATAGGTACACAGTCATTGAAGACTGGATCTAATTTATATTTCAACTCTAGTACAGGTCAGTTATACGCTACCCAGTTCAATGGATCTGGAGCGGGTCTTTCTAATATACCAGGCTCTGCTATCACTAATCTAGATAGTAGACCAAACTTTAAGTCCACTCTGTACACCACAAGAACTACTTTCCAAGCAAGTGGTGGTAACTTCGTAACTGCTCCTTTCAGTGTAACTATTACTCCCACATCAGCAGATAGTAAGATTCATATTACTGTGTACATGTGTGGTGAACCTCAAAATATAAATCACTACAATATCGTATATGGAATAAGAAGATCTATTTCTGGTGGTTCTACAACTGATCTAAACTATCCAGGCTCAGGAGATAATAGGAAGGCATCCATGTTATCTAACTACTGGGAACAGAGTTACAAAATTCAGAATGTTGTCTATGATTATGTTGATACTCCTGGCACTACAAATGCAGTAACCTATTGGCCAATAGTAAGTGGTGGTCAGATTACTGGTACTTGGACTTACTATATCAACAGAGACGATGGTGGTTTTAATTACTCTAGTTACAGAGTAAGTGGTAGTCACATTAACGTAATGGAGGTAAAACCCTAATGGCAACTTACAATCACGAAGCAATCCATGCAGCATATCCAGATAAAAATTTACTGATTCAAGATGATATTGGTATATTTGATAGGGATATCAGTGACACTACACCGTTTGAAATAGATCAAGCGTTAGTAGATGCTGCAGCAGTCATAACAGACAAAGAAAAACAGAACGCTTACCACAAGTACATGCGTGAACAAGAGTTCCGTCAGTTTGCAGACCCAATGTATTTCAAAGTGCAAAGAGGTGAAGTGACACAGGCAGAGTATGACGCGAAAGTCGAAGAAATTAGGACAAAATATCCTTATATATAATAAGCCTTAAATTATTATCCAATGGCAGAAGCAGCGAAGACTCCTCCCAAAGAGGATAAACCAAAAGGTTTACTAGGTAAATTAAAAGAAGCATCGGAAGACAAAGAAGAACAGATGGCTATTCTGTCAACTTTTGTACGTCTAGGCATCTTGGTTTGGAGTGGTGCGATCTTGACTCTCGCATATGTAGAGTTACCACCAGCTCTTAAAATACCTAAACAAGATCTTGATCCAACTTTCATAGCATCGGTCTTCACGGGCGTGCTGGCGACTTTTGGCGTTCAAGCTGGAAAGAGTAAGAATAGTGGATCTAGTGGTGGTGCAAACATATCTAAAAAAGATATGGAGATTCTTATTGAAAAAGCATCTCAGACTGCCCCTGCACAGGTAGTTCGTATCGAACAAGCTCCTGTAAAAATTGTCCCTGATCAAAAATAAAATGTTACAAAAAATCGTAAATGGAATCGCTATCGCAAGTGGTATTGTATCTCTCACCGTTGTGGGTACTGCTGGTTATCTATATCTTAACAAGGATGCTATTCTCGAAAACGTCAAATCTAAAGTGATGGAATCTGTCTTACCAGGCGGACTTAGTGGTGTTGGAGCATTGAGTGGTGCTGCAGGCTTAGGACTACCATCACCATCGACACCAGTGCCTGATGCGTCTGCTCCAGAATCTCCTTCTATGCCACCAATATCTTTTTAGTATCTCCTTGATACTAAATAGTTGCTCATAGTCACGCAAGGAGGAACCTTGATGGACGAAGACAACGAACTCTGGTTTGACTTTAACATGAACTATACTTCTGTTAAACAAGTCTACACCTCATTATGTTTTCATTTGGAGAAATGGCCTGGAAACAGTATCGATCCAAACGAACAAGAACGTTTACAGGAATTAAAATCTAATTTCTATAAACTTATGCTTGAAAAACAGTACATTTGTGAGTAAATTATGAACATCAGAACATGCCCAAGGTGCGAAGCTAAATGGATAGACGAACAATTATATTGGTCAACAGGCAAAGAAGGTGATCCTCATGATCTTGCAGGGTTAGTATGCAATATTCAAGACTTTGAAGACTGCATCAACCCATGTAAGGGTTCCACTAGTGGACAAACATGGGAACAACGTAGAGCCTTTCTCGACGCTTGGAACGAGAACGGTACAATTAAAGATGACGACTGATGGACTTACAAAAAATTGCCACCTATGGAACCGCAGCAGCAGTTGTAGGAACTGGTGCCGTGGTGGGTGGCGGTCAAATTATTGATCAACAGATGGGTGGTCCTGCGAAAAGACAGGAAACACGGTTAGAAGAAATTAGAAAGGTAGTTAGAGAGGAGGTTCGGTCTGCTTTGAAGGAAGCATGGCCTACTCAATCTGGACCAGTCAAGGGTTTGAAATTGGTGACCCCTGATGCCAACAAATAATATTCCACAGATCTATGTTAATGGGACTGGACTGAGATTTATCCAGCCCATAGATACTGGTACAATTAATATTGCAAATATAAACAGACCTTGGATGGCAACCCCTCCACAGTCAATTCCTTTTTCACCACCTGTAACTGTGAACATAGGTACGCCTATCGTAGATATGCCAGGTTGTGTCAAGGTAAACAAAGAGAACGCTAAGAAAGATCCATCTAGGAATAAAAATTTAGTCAATGATGACCCCAAGGGTAACGTAGTATTATGTGATAGTGGTATGCCATACTACGAACCACCCGATTATCAGGCGAATGAATTGACATGGACTACAGTATACGGCGAACCAGAAGAAGTTACAGGTGGTGTCGATACAGGTGATCCACCCCCACCACCAGAGGCCAATACTGAGCGACCAAATACTCCAAAAGAATATAAAGATCCTGACTGCCCTGGTCCCAATCAACTTAGAGTGGGTGATGTAACTCAGTCAGGAGATGAGAGGGTGACTGGACACCAGTTAATAACTGATCCAAATAATCCTAAAGAGAAAATATGTGAGACGTTGTATGAACCCACTACAGTTGCAGAGAAATTTTTGCCTTCCGTGCCTCAGGCAACCACTACCGTCGCTATTGCTGTAATTGCAACTGCTGGTGCAGCTGCAACACCTCTCTTACTAAGAATAATTAAACCTATTGTTCAAAAAACAATCAAGGCAATACAAAAAAAATTCGGTAAGAAAGAGGCTAAACTCTCCATGTCCGAATTAAAAACTAATAAGTATAGAAAAGAAAAAGGATTACCAGAACTAAGGTTTGGTGATAGAAAGAATATGATAAAGGACTTGAAGAAGTCTAGTAAGTAAAGGTTATATTACCAGAAACAATCAACCTTTGTTCATTGGTCGGTATGGTCTCATGCCATAACCATGAAGGGAAACAAATTATATCACCACTACTCTGACCATCAGGAACTAACGTATTGCCTTGGGTGTCAGTAAAACGAAAACACTTTTGTTCTGGCACATCTACAAAGTGAACCCAAGATATATCTGAGGGAACATGATTATGTTCTCCTATATTGTTACCTTGATCATATAGTTGTGACCAGTATGTATATGTGTATGTTGATTTATTGAAGGCGCCTACATTCTTTACGATATCTTCTACAATAATATCGTATCTTTCATTTAGAAATTCATCTGGTCTCTGATCTGCATACTCTTGATTCATCCAGTAAGAACTTTTATGATTGTCAATCAATTCTATGTTCGACAGTCTGGATTTTAATTTGTTTATTATATTATCTGAGAGCTTAATATTATCATGAGACCAATAGGGTGGTCTAAACATTAGGGTATTTCAAATGTTCCTAGATCTTCAGCAGTTCCATTTGGTTTTTCATCCCAGTTTGGTTTAGGCATCTCATGTGTATGAGGAAGTAATTGACCGCCAGGATTTGTAACTACTACGTCAGCACATACAGAATAGTATGGTGATTTGGGGTGGAAAAATATGCCGTTCTTTTTCAATTCGCCACAATTCTTGAGTCTCGCTAGTTCAAAATCTAATCTCTTGTTTGCAATGAGTTGACCTTGCATATCATTCTGTAGTTGTGCTGCTTCCATACATTGTTTCTGTAGTTTTCTATTCAATGGTATGGATAGTGTGGCAGATAAACCAAGATTTAATGATTGGTTTGCTGTCATGTCAGTACGAACAGGTTTCTCCCAGATCACTTGGCCTGGATTGTCTGGTATGCCGTCTGGACCATCTACATCTATGGTAATCTCCATGTCTTCACCATCAGGGAACCATCTAGTTCCATCATCTTTAGTCCTTGTGTCATACCATGACTCCCAAGGATAGTTCTTTACGGTTACAGTTTGTTGGGTTATACGACCAGTGAAGTCAGTAGTATTATACTGAGGTTCCATTACGAAATCTCTCCACGGATCTTTTCTACTATCCGCAAACTGTAAGTATGGTGTGAAGTTGATAGTGGCACCTTGACATTGTACGCCACCACCGTAAGTATTAGTTATATACGGTCCTTGAAGGACCTGAATAGCTTGATTTGTAACACTGCCCGAGCTGTTCGCGATTGGATTTGCTGTCGCTGAAACTCCTCCGACATTCTCTGCTAATGCCGCCGTCGGACTAATAATTGATAGTACTAATGTACTTACTGCGTAAACGTTGAAGTTGTGTCTGTTACGCTTTCCACGGTAGTTACTCTCTGGATTATAGTCTGGTTTGTCATGCCAGGTCCTTGGTAGCTCTGAGTGAATTGAAACGCTCCGCCTGGATTTGTTATCGTAAAGTTGTTTGGGCTGGAGAAGTCTAAGGAGTCGAAGGAACTTGTTACCGTTCCTGTTACCACCGCTCCTCCTGTTGCTCCCGATGAACTGCTTGGTGTCACGTTCACTGTTGATGTAGTCACTGGTGGATTGAGAGGTTCTCCGTTGTTGGAAACCCCAACCCCTGTCACGCTGTATTCCCATCCTGTCCTCATATCGATAGAATTTATTGTCTCCGTCACGGTAGAACTCGTCTCCGTTCGGGAGGTCATGCTGCCCTGTTGGAAATTAGGCACCACAGGGACAGCATTCGCAGTCCTCACATTCGCAAGGACAAACGCACCCACAACAATCGCAAGTACTCTCTTCATTACTCATGCTAATCTATGCTGATTTCGGACACAAATTGGCCAGTAGCTGTAGTACCCGCCCCACCAGCTGTTAGTGTCATAACGCCCGCTGATGTAATTGTACCAGCAAGACTACCTGCCACGCCACCACTTTGAGTAGTTACACTACCATAAGCGGGCATGTCGGCAACGATACCAGCAGATACGTCAACACCAGTTCCGATTGGGTTTACTGCATCGCCCATAACGAACGACTCAGTTAAGCTGAACGCGGACCCAGCTGTGGTAACTGAGTATGAACCTTGAGTCTGTGACGCTGCAGCGGTTGCCGCACTGTCACCAGATGCTTTGGTAAGTCCACCCATAGTACCAGCGGTGATATTGTTTCCGCTTACACTGTAGGTTGAACCAATTCTTGTAGCCTGAGTTGCTGCACCGTCTACACTAAGTTGTGTGCTCGTAGTGAGTCTGTGAATCAAATCGGCTCTAACTGGGCTTGCCAAGGGAGCCGCCATCAAAAGCATAACAATAGGTAGGAATCTTTTCATGGATCTCCGCACTAGTTAGTCTGCCTGTATTTATACGCAAAAATTTTATATAATTTGATACTAATTTTGGAAGAAAGTTATTTGATAAGTGTTTAAGTCAATGGTGGCACGAGCTATTCGCTGACCATTTCCTTCTCGGTCAACACTTGTAACAACTTTAGGTTGTGATTCTTTGTAATTTGTAAAGGATTGTGCGTATCCTACGTTGATAAATCCAAATCCAGGCACATTGGGGGTGTCTCTTTCTAATGACATAGTTCCACCTTGATAGGCAGAACCTCTTACTACTACTGGATCTGTGCCAACTTCTGCATACCACATACCTCTGAAATCTAGTTCAATAGTATTGTCTGCAAGTCCGCCTGGGATACTTTTGATTGCATTTACATCAATGTATATACCTTCATATCCCTCAGTATCATTGACGTTATCTCCACCCCATTTCATATATGTAATTGATCCACCACCATCTACAATCTGAGGTAGTTTGTCAGTTCCTACTACTTGTCCAGCTAATTGAGTAGGACGAATGAACTCACATCTGAGGTCAAAGTCCTTACCATCAGTCCAGTGCCAGTAGAACTGTAATAAATTTGCAAAAAATATCGGAGGATCAAACTGAGCTCCTCTCGACTTCCCGATTCCAAATGCTAAAGGTGACATATTAACTAGGGATTACAAATGTGCCTATCATACCACTGTGAGCGGTACATTGATATTGATAACTTGCTGGTGCGTCGTGTGGGATTGTAAAAATCTGTATTCCTGTTTGAGATCCACTGACATATGTTCCAACACCTGTTGATGTATTGGTAAACTGAATACGGAATGGGTGTGAACCACCAGTAGAGTTCTCAAACATGTATGTAAATCCTCTCATTAAGTAGAGAGTAGGATTTCCCACAGTATTTCTTTGGCCAGGACCAGCAAAACGATAGTCACTAGCACCGTTTGAGGTGATGTAATATCTAGTACAGAATCCTCTACCAGTTCCGTCACCAGTTATCAAGTTAGTGACAAAACTACCAGCAGTTACGATTCCAGTAACGTTTAAAGTTGTTGCAGTAAGGTTTGCTGGTACACTACCACCTCCAGTCTGATCAGCAACCCAATCATAGTCACTTCCGTTCCAACTTAGAATCTCTCCAGAGGAAGCACTACCAGTATTGAGGTGAGAATCAACATCAGAGTTACCATAACTACCTCCGCCTGGAAGGTTAGTTAATCCAGCACCGTCACCTACAAACGCTGTTGCAGTAACAACTCCTGTGACTGTGGTGTTAGTCTGGATTGCAACTTGACCAGCTTTTAAATTTAGGTCACCATTACTTTCTATAGTCGGATCACCAGTTGCTCCAACTATATTCAGGTCCTTTACACCAAATGATTTTTCTGCCATTTCGCTAGTCTTTTTTAGTATTTATTAGGAAAATTTTATTTCAACTCCACCACTGATTTTAAGATTGGGAGAGTTTGTGATTCGGATCTCAGGTTTCTTTGGTTCAGTAGGTGAACCAGTAGGAGCATCCCAGATGACAACAGGTCCTTGACCATACGATTGTACTGAATACATATCTTCCCATGCAGCTGTTGTTGCACTGAAAGATGTGATGTCATCACCGTAGTAAAATCTGTCAGGATCTTGAGTGCCACATTGATTTTTCAACCAACTTTTAACATCTCTCCAAGTCCAACCTCTATTATATTGTAGTTTGGTGGTGATCCACCCAGCACATGTAGGACATCCAGAACTTGTGCCTCCAAAATCTATATCATATGGAGTAAGTCCTAAACCAACATATGTTTCTGGGTGAACATATGTAAGAGATGATGCTCTACCATCTGCTGTAAGTGTGTCATCAGCCGCACCATAACAATCAATACCTGTTCCCATATCACTATAGGAAACTTTCTTTTCTTTATAGTCTGTGGTATTACCACCCAGTCCACTACTTATATATTGGTCGTCTAACGCACCAATATTGATAGCAGCATACTCAGTTCCAGCAGTAGATAAACCAGATGTAGTCTTACCTAATGACTGTGGCCATCCTCTTCTATTGATAGTGTTATAACATGTCAATCCAAATTCAGTATGAGTTGCAGTTGCTAAAGACCGACTATCACCTTGAGAAGATGTAGCCCAATAATTATCAAAGTCAAGATCGCCAGGACTACATTGAGTCTGATTACTATTACCAGCAGCACAGACGAAGATAACTCCTGCCTCAGACAACTCATCACCAGCTGCGGTGACAGAACTGTCTACCATCTCTCCTTTCATCCTATTACCATCACCGTATGCACCTAGTAAATCAAAGAAAGCTGGTTCAGATCCACTGCTATATGACACTCCTGTTTCAGATCCATCTATCGCTGATGGTCTATACCAATAGTATCCACCGTTGTGTATGGTGCTTGCTCTATATCCCCAACTATTACTTGATATTGTGGGGTTTTTAGTATCATTTTGTCTGCCAGTAACAGCAGAATGTCTATCATAGTTTGGTTTATATAAGTGGAAGAGTTTCTGTATATCAAATTGACTACCATTGATTCCAGCATTAGAACCACCGATACCATTTAATACCCATTTGTTGCAGTTATATGCCGATCCATAATTCTTACCAAATACTTGACCAGCACACTGAGTTCCATGATCAGAACCGTTAGTTGGTTTCTGTGTGTTACTTCCATTACAACTTTGTCTACTATAGAAACTACTGAAACCATTAGTAGTACCAATGGTAGAGAATCCCGCTGATCTTTGACTCGAATCAGACCACCATGCTCTAGCAACAGATTCCACTGGGACTGTTGTACCATCCCAACGTTGAGTTAATCTATTGCCTGGATCTGCATTGAACCAGTCTGGGTCAATATAATATGGACCATCAAGAAGTACATCTAGGACACCACATGTGCCTGGTGTTGTAGATATACCACTCCATGTCAATGCGTTTCCTGTTGACCAACCCACAGGATCATCGGCAGTTGTTACAAATTCTGGGTGTGCAATCCAGAAACCATCATCAGATACGATTGCATCTACACCAGTTCCGTCACCTAATTGAAAATTTTCTTTCTCTATAATAATATGATCAGATTGAGTTAGTCCAGTGGATGTTGCATCCCAAGGATTCTCTTTCTGTGTGTGTCTTAGTATTTGATATCCAGTTCTGTTCTTATCTGATGCACCTATACCAGCCTGAGTTGTTGGTGGTCTTGTACCAAAAGGTGCAGTATTAAATGCTCTGTAGTTAGATATCGAACCCACTCCTCTGCCAAATTTCTGCACACCAGCAAGAATATCTTTTGGATCTGGAGAATAGTTGCCTGGATATACGTCATAGTCAATACATACCCATTGCACCTTCTCATGTTTTCTTAAATCTTCTGCTTCCGCATCAGTCAACATGTAAGTTGCTCTGGTATCACTATGTTCCTTCTTATCAGGACACACTATTGATGGATCAGGAATATTATCTTCTAGCGAACCATCTTTCTCTAATTCTCCATGTATGAAGACCCAATCTTCTTTGGTATAACACTTGATAGAGTATGCTTTTTTAGCATCAGGATCAGTAGGCTTAGTCGCTAGATTGGTCCTATCAAGAGTGTTCGTACTAGTATGAATCATAATCCTTGAATCAGAGTCTTAACGTATCTATATGTGGACAATCCAGAAATCCCTGCCTCTGGTGTGAATTTAACTAAAACGTTACCACTACTTATTGTTGCAGCAATGGATACCTGTTGTTCTGGAGAGAACATGATGCCATATTCTTGTGAGAACGCTGTGCTTCCATCGTGCATGACGAGAACTTTCTGTGATTGTCTGAATGTTCCCAGACCAATCATGAATGTATACTCAGCACCAGAGTAACTGGCAACTGGGAATGAATCAATCTGTTGTTCTACACCAGCGGATGCAGTGTATGTTCCGAATCCAGTGGTTGAGACACCACCGCCACCACCTATTGCACTGATCGTGATAGTTGCATCAGTTCCAGATGCCGTTGCAGTGACTCCAGTTCCAACAAAGTTGATTGAAGTTACACCTGTTGCAACGTTAGTTCCCTCTTCTTTGATGATGACACCACCACCACTACCACCACCACCTTGAGCAGCAGCTGGAACCCATTGTGATCCACTCCATGTTAGTACATGGTTGGTACTTGGAGTTGCACTCGAAACATTAGATAAATCACCTAAGTTTGAACCATTAATATTTGTGATATATCCAACACTTGCATGGTTGCCCCATGAGTATGCTTGTTCATACTGGGATATATCTAGACCAGTGATAGTTGCAGCAGCACCTGTGAATGGAACCGCTCCTGACAAGTTAACAGTTGCAACTCCACCACTATGCGTTACTGTACATGCAGCACCAATAAAGTTAACTGTCTGTGCAGTACCAACAGTAGATCCTTCCTCTTGGTATACCATACCAGAGATGCCACCACCACCGCCACCACCTGATGTGGTGACTGTCACAACACCAGCAGATGCAGGGGAAACACTGAAACCAGTTCCGAAGTTTACAGTTCCAATAGTTCCTACAAGTGTGCCACCTTCTCTAATGATAATACCACTACCAGATGCGGTGATACCTGTCAGTCCAGAACCATCTCCAACGAATACTGCACCAGTAATGATACCAGTAGCGTTGATATTATTAACTAAAATGTCTGGTTTACCAGTCAATCCTCTTGATAGAGTTGCGATACCAGAAGAAGCTGCATAGGATACTGCGATATTAGTTAATCCAGATCCATCACCAGTGAATGATGTTGCAGTCAGAACACCAACTTTATAGTGTTCAGTTCCTGTTCCTACAGTATTGTCAAGGTTTCTACTTACGAGTTCTATCCATGCACCAGCGTGTGCAAAGTATGCCTTACCAGTATCATGTGCATGTGCAAACTGACCGTGATAATCTCCTGGCAAAGGTAGAGATGAATAAGAAGCCCATAGGAATGGTAGTCTATTATCTGTTGCAGTACCGTCTACACGACCAGCAATTCCAAGATTACCTACAACTCTAAGTTTATAACTCTGTGTATTGGTAGTTCCAAGACCAACGTTGCTGAGAGTATGAATACCAGTGGAGTTTGTTCTCCAAATACTATCTGTTGATGGTAAGTTTGTAAGTTCAGATCCATCACCAGCAAACTTGGATGCAGTTATAACACCCACGGTGAAGTAGTTACCTAGATGATCACCATGAAGTATCTTTCTCCAACCGTTGTAACCACCCATTGTGGTTCCACTGGAAACATATGCAGTCTTAGT
>CEOJ01040781.1_pt1 | contig 12930 bp, 3 predicted proteins | sample 530281 | NCBI WGS metagenome assembly CEOJ01 (sample SAMEA2619879, study PRJEB7988) | marine metagenome | isolation source: saline water (ENVO:00002010), including | reverse complement strand
GAAGTAGTAATTGTAGACAGACCAGTAACATTGTCATACTTGAACTGTGTAATAGTAAATGTCTGACCATACCCCGTAGGACCTCCAACGTTACAACTAAAGATAAGTTCTCTCATCTTGAAGTCATCAGATGCACTTAATCCATGATCTGCTGTAGTTGTTACAGTTGCTATTCCACTTGTATTATCATACAAGAAGTTTGATACTGCAAAAGTTTGTCCATAACCAACGCAAGTAAGAGCTAAACCAGATAAACTAAAACTTCTTCCGATCGCAGTCATCGGAACAATCTTCATTGGTTCTACGGTTGTTATGGTGGCAATACCACTTACATTGTCATAGATAAAACCACTTACATTAACTGTAGATACCCCTGTAGTAACTGTCATGATACCTGTTGTGGTATCATATAAAGCATTCGTCACATCAACTGGTGGATAGTAATCACAAGTAAATGCTGCACCAACAACCTGAATTTCATCCCCAAGAGTTAAATTATGTGCTGTAGTTGTAGTTACTGTGGTAATACCAGTTATGGAACTGTAACCAATATTACTAATTTCTCTTGGTGCATAGAATATCTTGGAATTTGTGATGGCAACTCCAACTACATGACCATCAGATACTGTTGCAATACCAATTGGAGTAATATTTGTTCCATCAAGGTTTCTTGTTTGGATTCCAACAACCACAGTCTGAAGTCCAGAACGATAACCAGAACCACTATTACCAATAGATATTTGACTAATTGTTCCCGCAGCAGATACTAGGGCAGTTGCACCCGCACCAACTAATGGTTGGAATCCATATCCATTTAAAGATCCAACATCAACTATGACTCCACCTTTAGGAACTCTATTGACGTTAATATCTTTAGTTACTGTTGGATCTGTTACTTCACCGTTAAATCCGAGCAGCAATTGACCACCACCTGCTTCTAACTTATAGTCTCCTTCAATATTTGTAAGAACGTTACCAAGTCTTTGTGGACCTTGGAAGATATCATCAATTAGAAGGATCGTGTTAGCAGCAGTTACATTATCAATATCTGCACCTTCATACTTCAAATAGAAAGAAGTATTGATGCCATTAAATTGGTCTGAGATGTCATCATAAACGTAATTATTATCATATGCGTCAGTAAAGACAGTTGTGAATCCTTGATTCAGTGCGGATCTTAAGAAGATTCTTCCACTAAATCTAGAACTTGTAGTCAGACCTGTATAATCAATCTCATTAGCAGATGTTGCAGTAGTTCCAAATCCAACTGGCAAATCACCCCATGGTCCCTCACTAAAGTGCAAATCGTTTTGAACAACATTATAATTACCAATCTGTTTTGTTAAAACTTGATTCGCAGAATGGGCAGCGGGAGTTGTCCCCATCCAACCTCTTCTAACAGTTAACTCATTTGCAGGACCATTAACACCTGCAACCAACATAACCTCATCATTTGCCCTAATAAGATCTCCACCAAAGATAGATGTTACACCAACAACATTTATGACTGTCGTGCCAATTCCCACATTAGAAGATAATGCGGTGGTATAAGCAGTTCCAACCATTGGTGATTGAATAGATCCATTTACAGTAACTAAAAGTCTATTATTTGGTTCAAGAGATCTAAAGATATGCGTTGAACCAATACCAACACCAGTTAAACCAACACCGATTGGGTTGAATAAAAGAGCATTTGTTGCAGAAGTTGCAACTCTAACTTTTTGATTATCCTGCTTAATAATAGTAATTCTGGAAGGAAGTTTTGAGGTGGTTCCAATTCCTGGTCCAAAATCAGTAGGAGTAATATTAATTGCGTTGGCAGGATTATTATCAGGTGGGATATATTCAATAACTTCACCACTTACAAAGAAATGGTTGTTTAAATCAATTGTTCCTTCGCCAGGAGATATAATTGCATTAGAACTACCATTAAACTCGATTTGGAATACTGGGTCTCCATCAGTAAAGATTGGAAATCCTCTGTTCACACCATTAAATTGATCACTAAAATCATCAATAGTTAATACTCTATTTCCAACAAACTCTTGATATTGTGCCAAGAATGGTAAGTTAAAAAGAATCTCATTAGATACTAAAGTACCTCCAACATCGATTGTTTTTTCTCTACCAATGTCAAAATCCCGAACAGTGTTCAAATCAACAATATTTACAAGGTCAGAAATTGATATGACTGTATTGAGATTTTGGTCTGTGGATATTCCTGCTATTGATGGATCATAAGAGTCTATTGTAAGCTCACTAAACTTCTTAAATCCTGCGGTATGATTTAAGTTACTTACAACTGGATTCCATACTTCAAAACTAATTGGTGATCTAACTGCATAAGAGAAGTACTGATAATATTCGTTATCATGAACTCTCTGTAAAGCATTGTTTAGTTTACCCGTTTGCTTTCTAAATCCCTTTCTTGTAATACTATTAGAACTAATTTTGTATCCAGCATCACTTCCTTCAACTGAGGATATAACTCCTTTGTTCTGTGATGATGTACCAATAATAAGATCATTTCTTTGGAATGGGATTTTAGATCTTACCTTAAGGTATTCATTTTTGAGATTATATGTTTGTACTACACCAGTATTTCCAGATAAAGAATTTACAATCTCACCTGATCTAAATGTATCTTTTTCCAGAACAATATCAAATATTGGGAAGTATGGTTCTGGAGTTACAGTACCAAAAGAATCAAACGCATCATATTCACCAGGACCTTGACCTACTGGTAAGTAGTCTCCCATATCATAAGTAATCGTTGGGAATTCTCCACCAATGTTAACGTCTACGTTCTCGACAGTAAATAATTGATATCCGTATGCAGATGAATTAAATCCTTTGCCAGTACTAGTAGATGTAATATTTGTATTTTCAACTAGTACCTTATCACCAATTTTGAATGGAAACTCACTCTCTGAACCAAAAGTAACTGCAAAACCAACGGTTACTTTCTTAGTTAAATTGTTGTAAGCAATATTATCAATTCTAATACCATTAGGATTATTTGTTGGAATAATTCTAGGTGTAATATTATATAAACCAGTTGTATTTCTTACAATGGTTACCTCTGTATCTCCAATATCATATTCCAGAGCAACTTCACCATTTACTCTTCCAGTAAATCCGTCAAGAACTAAAAGTTGTGGTGGAACAAAATAGTTTGTTCCAGGACTTACAATTTTGATGCTCTTGAATTTGGACAGCGGTTCAATTTTGTAAGTATATGGTAATTCTGCTTTTGGTCTTAAAGTTGGATCTGATGGGTAATCATAACCAATGTCGGTGAGAACAAGACTATCAATTTTTCCAATAGATCTACTTGCTGGCAAGAAGATAGCATTTGTTCCGATACCAGTAGAACTCTTAATATCAGCAACTGCTGGAAGAGATCTATATCCTCTACCAATAGAATCAACAGTAACCTCTGCTACAGGACCCTTTGCCGTGGGTGAAGTTGTCGTATATGAAAGTAATGCTTCGTCTTTAGAGTAAAAATTTCTTTCAGGAGTTACTCTTAAAGTATAATCAAATGTTGTACTTCCTACTCCACTAATAACTGCATTATTAACATTGAATTGACTGTCTCTGATTATAAGTTTATTGTTATTTTTAATGTTAAACTCATCACTAATAATATCCAATTTAGTTTGAGCAGCTCCATTATAGTTAATTGGAACTAAGTTATAATATAAAGTATCTGGAACACGATCATCAATAATTAATTCTAATTTTGCAGCAGAATCTCCAACAACACCTGAAATTTTTACATTAAATCCTGTAAATTGTAGGGTTCTTCCAGATTCAAAACTAAATTCAATAAATTCTGGATCTGGACCTACAAAGAATTCATTAGTCAGTTCAACGTTATCATAAAGATAAAAATTAAATGCGGGGAGTGAGTTTGCAACTAAAGTTTGGTCACTAAGATCAAATATTACTGTAGAGTTTCGATAAGCATTTAACTCTGGATTTATTCTAGAAATTGTCCCTGCAAATTGTGCAGAAATGTCAATTACCTGTACATCTTTGTCAGATGTTATTGTCTCATAGAAATATTCTGATAATTGGAATCTATGATCATCCAATACAATCAAATAGTAAATAGCACCATTGGTAAGTTCTGGTGGTAAACTACTTCCATTCAAGATAACTTTATCACCATTTCTAAATCCATGGTAGTTGATTTGAATCCAATTCTCTTCGACACTAACATCACTATCAATAAATGTTTTTGGATCAACGATCATCCTTCGATTTAAATCATCATAAGCAATTTTTATCGTTGTGTTTATTCCAGAAGTAACATTAAAATCAATTAAATCACCATCCGACAATTCATGTGCAACAGAAGTCTGAACAGTAGCAGTCTTCTTATAGACATCTGCACTAATAAACAAATCTTTGTTTGTTTGGAAACTATTCAGCTCACTGTCACCATAATCAACCAGGTTATAAAGTGATGGTGGTAACGTACCCAAACCAACAAATCCACCAGTGCTTCCAACACCAACTTTTACAGTAGTGATGCCAATAGTATTTGCATCAAATACTGCAGCATATAATTTAGTTCCATCTTGTAATGGAAAATCTGTAAGTCCCGTACCAACTTTTAAACCAACAGCAGTGCTTCCTAATCCAACTCTGTAAGTTAAGAGATCACCAGTTGTAAATCCATGATTTTCGATAGTCAAAGTGTCAATCTTATTTCTAAATAAAGATCTTTGATTATCAGTTCTATTGTTTAATAATTCAATACCACTTTGTCTAGATGCTCTTGAGAGAGCAGATCCATTAGTTGAATAATAACTACTACGAATAGAACCAAGTTCTACTTGAGCACCCCAAACCTCAAAACTAGGAGAACTATTTAAAAGTAATCCTTCAGTTCCATATGTGCCTATCTTAATTGTATGTGTACCAGCACTTGTTGTTGTAGTGAAAGAATATCTTCTCCAGCTTGAAGAAAGAGTGACAAGGCTACTATGATATGTAAACGTATCATCTAAAATAATATAAACTTGCTCACCATCAGTAGATCCTTTGAGGAATACTGATACCGTATGAACATCTGCAGATAGTCCAAAACCTCCAGACTTAATACCAAATCCTGTAGTGGCACCTGTAGTACTTCCAAGTGATACTAATGCAGATTCTTTTGAATTCTCTGGGGATTTATCATAATAGTAAGATACTGACCCAGTACCTAAACCTACTGTGTAATAATCCCAACCCTGTCCCGTAGATGGTGGGGAGGGTTCTGAATATACAACGAAGTTTTCTGATGCTATTGTCGCAGATTCTGCTGGGTTAAAATATACCTCTCTATCAACTTCATATTCGGTATCGGTAGAGAATCCAGTGTTAATAATTAATTTTCTTGGATTTTCTACTAATGCACTACCCGTGGCAAAAGTGGTAGATATGCCATTTATTGATCGTTCTATTTTTATTCTCTTATCTCTAACATTAACTTCTAAAATACGTATCAACTCGTTATTCGAGAGGTAAAGGTCATTTACGGATAATGTTGGGAAAGTTACTTCACCACTAACTCTCGCGTATGTGACAATACCAGTGGTTGACACATCACCCAAAGATTCAGCGAAGTTTAATGTATTTGTAGAAACTCCTGCGGTATATACTTGACCAAATTGTGTGGATAAAATATTAACATTTTGAATAGAGACAAGATCTCCAGTCTGGAATCCATGAGAAGTGCTTCCAAAACCAATAAATCTACCAGAGACTTGTGATGGTACAAATTGAACATCTTCGATTACATCAGCGTTATATGTAATTTCGTTTACGGTCTTTCCATCGATTTTAGATATTCTTGCATATGCTCCTGCACCACCAGTATTGGCATTATCAAAGAAAATATCTTCATTAACACTATAATTGTCACCTTTATTAACAATGTTAAGAATATCAACACTACCAGTAGTAATTGTTTCTACTTCAGTAAATCCTTCGCTGAATCTATCTGGTTGTATGAATCCTTTATAAGAAGTTTTTGGATTCAAGAGACCCAAATTACTAGTATAGCGAACCAAATTTAAGTTCGTATCTTCTAGATTCACATCATCTAAACTAGAGAATTGATCAAAATTGTATTCATCTGGTTTAGATTTGTATTCATTTCCAATTACATATGGGAATGATGGCTTTAGATAACCATTGAATGGTCCACTTGCTTCTTGAACATCATTGAATGTGCAGAAATATGCATACACTCCTTTTGGAAATTCTGGAGTTTTACAAAATCTTCCGTTGTGGCGATCTAAATCACCATTACCAACAAATACATAATCCTCTACAAATAGACCAGATGGAAAAACAGAAGTCGAAGGTCTATCAGATGGTATTTGAATAGAGTAACCAGATCTAATTCTTCTAACTGCACCACCTTCTTTATCTGCATAACCATATGGACCATAAATTGGATGTCCATCATATGCCCATCCTATGATTGGTGAGTGGAATGGATTAGTGGCAGTATCATTATCAATATCATCTTTATAGATTGTTTTTCCATCAGCATCAATAGATGTTGCTAATACCTTTCTTCTCAACTCTCTTCCAGCATATCCATGAGTATATTGCAATCCATTATTTAAAATTAAACTTGTCGCAACTATACCGTCATCACTATTGATTTTTTCTGCTTGGAATAATCTTTCAATCTGATTGATTGTATACTTTTTAATATTTGCCTGGAATGTTGCACCAGATCCTGTTGGTATTACATTGATAGCTGTTGTGACTTGTTTGTATCCAGAACCACCATCAATGATAATCGTATCTACAATCTTACCGTCTTGAAGAATGGGGGTTACTATTGCACCACCACCTTCACCAAGTATTTCAATAATTGGTGGAGAATTATAATTTTCTCCAGTATTATTGATTACAATACCAATCAGTTCACCAAAAGAAGATACGATTGGTGTTAACTGACCACCAGATCCATTAACTAATTCAAATTGTGGTTGTCTATTGTAATTTAAAATATCAGGAGAACCATAGTTGATTCCACCTTTTTTGACGGAAACTGAAGTAATCTCCCCTTGGAAAACAGGTTGAACTTTAACAGCAAAGTCTTGTCCAGAAGTTGTAGTGATTCCAATAGGTGCCTCAACCTTCAATTCAATTGGTAAGAATTGAATATTATGAATTTCTGTTCCGCCGTCAACAAAATCAATATATCTTCTGTTTATATAATTAAAATCTTTGGGTAAAGTATCTCCTGTACCAACATTCATTACCTCAGAGACTCTAAATGAATCCTTATCAATCACAGATATGTAATAATGTACTGTGGATCCTATTCCTGTCGGTAAATTACCATCAGTACCAAATTTAACAATCTGTTTATCAATATATCCATGATTTCTAATATTTAAAGAATTATTGTTAATATCTACATCATCACGATCAAAGAATAACGTCTTATTCTCATATCCATATCCACCATCCTCAACCTCGATAGAAGAGATTACATTTTTCTTGTCAAAAGATTGAATTCTTTGTAATCCGTCTCCATAAGCACTAAGGTTTACAGTATTGATTCCACTAATTACGTCTTCGTAAGTATTGTGAAGTCTAATTTTTCTATCATCTACTTTTTTGACAAAATAAATTGATTTATCGACCAAACCACCAAGAGAAGTTTGATCTTGAGTATTGTAAATTACTTTTTCAAATTCTCTAAATCTATGATCAGTTGTAAATCCAATAGTATTATCATCGATATTTACATCGTTATATAAACTACCTGCATTAAAGTTATTGAAGTGTGTAATTTTTGATATATTGCACTTTGCAATGGCTCCTGTACCATTTCCTCCAGAAATAGTTACTTTTGGTACTTCCGTATAATCGAATCCCTTGTTTAGAATGTTGACTCTTGATAATGAACCAGTGATATTACAAAATGCTTCGGCACCAGTACCAAAACCAACTCCTGGAGATGGTTCTGAATCAGTAATTTTTAAAACAGGAGGGTTGATAACATCATAGTTTGAATCACCAGGAGAAGAGACATCAATAGACTGAATTTCTCCGTAGTAAATTGTATCTGATGTCTTATAATTTGATATTTCAACACCATTTACAAACATTCCAGTGCTACCAGGTTTGGTAGCCCTTTCATCTAAACTTTTTGATTGTTTTGGTGGTCCAAATCTTCTTACTAAGTTTTGTTGTCCTAATGTTTGACCATTATTTTTTAAAAGTTCAAATTTGTTGCCAGTTACTGTTCCAAATACTCTTACAAAAACTCCACTTCTAATATTTGATCTACTTGTAGCAAGACGGACTGTTGATGCGTTAACTTTGTAAATAAAATACTGTCCTTCTTGAATATCTAATCCAACATTATTATTATATGAATAGTAAACGGCATCTCCAGATATAAAAGCATTGTTTCCAATATTAATATCAAATCCATCATATTGACCACCAAATATGACAGATAAATCTTCAACATCTGCAGGTGTATTGTAATAATCTGCTAAAGATGGTGATACAACGTATACTTCATCTTTACCATCATTTGTGCTAGCATTTTGATCAGTTGAGTAAACATTGTGAACATTAGCAGATATGCTATTGATCTGAGTATTATTGATTGATTTTGCTTTTGCTACACCTCTTCTGATACTGTACTTTACATTTACTGTATCAATTTGTGTAGTTAAGTTAATATCAAATTCATTTTTATTTGATACACCAATAATGAAAATATCATATTGACTCCCATCAGATCCTTTTACCGTTCCAATATCACCTAGGGTAAATTCATTCTCATCAAAAGTCTTGACTCTGTACTGAGCAGCACCGTTTAACTTTAATGCTACCTGTACAACAGACTCAATCTCATATTCTGGTGTTGAATTGATAATCCAACTTGTTTGTAAGTAATCGGAACTATTTTGACCTAGAGATACGATTTGAACTTGATCTCCTGGTTCATAGTAAAAAGTTTTATCTCTATCGTACTGAAGATCTCCTAAAACTCCAGTAATTTTTACTCTAACTTGATCACCATTATCTAAATTAGTATATGCATAATCTTTTGTAGTAATAGATTCATTCAACCCAATAGATACTGGAGACGAAAGACCAAAAAATTGAGTCGAAGACTTGCTGGTATAATCTATTTCGTAAGTTACATTGTCATCAGTGATGTATATTAAAGTTCCCGATTTTGGGAATCCTAATGTTGAATCTACATCAAGATAATCTTGATTGAGTAAAACTGGATTGGTAACTTTTGTTTTTGGGTGAATAGAGAATACAAAAGTTTCTAATTCTGGGTTATAATCCAGACTAAGTTTAAAATACTCCTCTCCATCTTTAAATATGCGCTCAACATCGGTAATTGTACCCGCTGCTTTGGGAATTAAATCAGTCTCGTCTTGAAATAAAGTACGATTTACTAAATCAGACGGATCACCTACCAATCTTTGTACTACAAGATCTCTAGTAACTCTATAATCTGCATCAGATGGTTGTAATAAAAAGTCTCTGGGCTTTACTACAGATACTCTTGTTCCGTATAATGCTTTGAACAGTACATTAAAGGAACGATCAGATCCTTTTGAGGCGTAAAAGTCTTTTAACCTAGAAACTACAGTTGGTTCAAAAATTCCCTCATAGAAATCTAAATTATCAAACCCTGGAGCATACTGACGCTTATATTTTTTAAATATTTCTAGTAAAAATATAGCATGAAGATTATATACAATATCCCCTTGATTATGAAGATCTTTGTTACTAGTCTCAAATTCTACTGGTTTTGAATCATTATCAAAATATGATGTAATTCCACTAAATCCCCTTACACATCCAGTAAATGTGTTACCTTCAATGGACTTGTAGAATATTATCTCATCACCTATTCTTAAAAGACCGTTAGACTCTGGAAATCCATAAGTAGAGTCTATTTTGATTATATCATTAGTATATTGTATATCTTCTTGCAATTCGGCATCAAAAACTAATTCGGAGATGTTCTCCAATTTAGTGTAATGATCAATATTATTAACAACGTCTAGAACTGCACCTGGAGTCTCTAGTCCTTTGTAATATCCCTCAATAAATGTTATAAATTCGGGATATGACTGCTGAACGAATTCAGGAAACTGATCGTTAACTAGTTGGTGGATCTTAACTCTATTCATTCTTCCTACAGTCTGACGTATTTGCCGTTAGTGTAACTTGATGATACTATATATTGAGATCCCGAGATATCAATTCCAGAAGAAATCACATCCGAGACCATGGTTGTTTCTGATAAAGAAGTATCTAATTGTAAATACAAATCTTGAAGACCAATTACATCGTTTGATCTAGGGATTGCTGATAATTCAACAATATCGTCACCAAACTTCTTTTTAACTGTTGATGTTATATTAATCGCATTCAATCTCACTTCTCCCTTGTCATAATCTATAGATCCAACAGTGTTACGAACAACAATTGGTTCATTGGATGCATTCAATTTGAATAAAAAGACTGTTCCTGTCTTTCCATCTCCGCCAGGTCTATCGGAGACATAAACTGTACCAGATATGCCTTCAACAGAGAATCCACTAGACTTAATATTGTAACCAACTGAATCTTTGATGTGGAATGCATTTCCATAACAAATTTCATATTCACTAAAAATACCAGTAGTTACTTTGATGTCTCTTCTCAATTGAACAGTTGTAATATTTGAGGTTATCGCAGTAGAAGAGTCATCAATTAGTTTCAAAAACTTACTATACTTAAATCTAGATCCATATCTATTTAACTCATCAGAATCAGCATATTTTTGAATATTTTTATTAACCTGTTCTTTTAAATTATCTGCACTACCTAGATTTTGATTGTAGTAGATACTACTATTATGTTCAATGTAAAGATATTTGAGATCGATAAACTCTGCAATAATTCCTGCTACAGAATACTTTCTCAAAGCAACTTTAATATTATCTTTTACAATGTTTGGAACATAAGAACCATTTTTTGGTTTAATTGATATGAACACTTTTCCAAATTTTGGAGGACTGAGTTCTTCCCCACCAAATACAGATACAGAATCTGCTTCTGGATAAATTAAGGGAATTAGTGCCTCATAATCTCCAGATGTTACTGCTCTATTCTGTGACGCATAGACCCTAGGAGCGAGTTTTTTGATGCTCTCGATAGATTCTATAGGAGACCCATATCCGCCCGCTTCTAGGGTCGTTATGAGGGGTGCTGTGACCTTTACAGGACTGCCATTGTTATCAAAGAACCTTCCAGTAAATTTGAACGAATTTATTCCATTTGCAGCTTCGCCATTAGTAACAACATATGTGACAACAATATAGTTACCATCTTTTAATTTACTACCAAAAGAACCATCACCAAAAATTAATTCATATCGCTCATCTGCAATTTCATTTAAGAAATATACATCATCAGTAGTTTTAACATCGATTAAATTATTTGCAAACTTATATACTCTCTTAATATTGCTATTTCTACTCTCTCTAACTTCTACTCTGATCAGATCAGTATCAATTCTAGGGTTTTGTAATATAAATCTTTGATTCTTGTTAGCACTATCAACAGTAAAAGTATTTTGAATGTATGATCCTTCAAAAATATCAATATCTTTAAACTCTGCTAGCGATTGAGACACTGGAACAGTTATATCCTCAGGAACGGAGTAGATATAACTACGACCTCCAAAGGTGATGCCAGAGGTCGCTACAATGCCCTTACGCAGCGTTATTGAGACTGGATTGGTTGCGAACCCAGATAAGTCAATATAGAATGAAACCCTTGCTTTTGACGCTGTTACCGATCTTGGTAAGTATCCAATATTACGTGCTAAAGATACAACGTTCTCTCTTAACGTTGCAGAGTCCAGGAAGACCTCATTGGTCAACATGTTGGCATTATATGCACTTATGTAAGTGTTATATGCCAGAGCATCTAATAGTATTGAGAAGTTGGACCCTTCAAAGTCATAGTCGGTAAAACTACCTTCCGCTCTTAGGTAACTCTTTATAGATTCTTTGATCTCTGCGAAGTCTAGAGATGCTACGTTTACTAGTGACATTTATCGAGTTGGCAGCAATACGAACTGTAAAACCTGGGGCAAAATATCGAGACCAACAATGTTATACTTAACAGTAACATCCATTTGCCCCTCATCATAGTTTGGGACGACAGTAATCTCTGTTAATTTAACTCTTGGTTCGTTCCTTTTGATAACGGCTTCGATTTCATCCCTTAAACTTTTCGCAGTAAAGAAGTCAATATTCTCAAATAACAGTCTATTAACAGCACACCCAAAATTTGGGTCAAATATCTTCTCACCTTTTGTCGTTAATACTAAATTTTGCACAGAGCGTGAAATCGCATACTCATTTTTCAATGCAATAACGTCCTTCGTTAAAGGATTTTTCTTCAACGTAAGACTTATGTCTTTAAAACCGCGACTTACACGCTCTAATGGCATGATATTTATGAAAAGTTTACCTTAAAAGTTATTTAGTACACTTTTTCCTAACTTCAGTCCTCAAAATGTTCCAGATAATTTGTCTCTGGAGTAAAAATTTCCTCTTTTTGCTTAGTACGACGCTTACGTGCTGCCAGATCAAGGTATTTGTCACTGTCAACTTCGGTAATTAGCGTCATTCCCTCTTGGATGAAGAGTTCTCCTTTGTCCACTTTGTGATAATTGCCCATTTTTTTCTCCTTGGGTGAAAATTGGAACTTTTAGAGGGGTTACTATCCCTGATTTTCTTCGTTTTCACGCTCTTTTGCTGTTTTCCAAAAATATTCGTCCTCTCGACCCATGCCAAGACGCTCAAAACCGTTCTCGACGGAGTAAAATTCTGTAGAAACCTTGAAATCTGGCATTTTTGGTTCAAC
>CEOJ01010878.1_pt1 | contig 13004 bp, 6 predicted proteins | sample 530281 | NCBI WGS metagenome assembly CEOJ01 (sample SAMEA2619879, study PRJEB7988) | marine metagenome | isolation source: saline water (ENVO:00002010), including | reverse complement strand
GGGGGAACGGTAACGCCAACGTGTACGCGCTGCAAACGAGTTCTGCCGCCGCGACGACGTTGGGCGAGGCGACGTACGACGGGAAAAAGTACCCGGTGCTTCCGTGCGCGGGCACGAACACCCTGGACGAATACAAGTTTGTGTACGACGAAGCTTTTACCTACGACAACATCAAGTGCGCCTACTTGACGTCGGATGAACTCATCACGAAGGAGATTTCCGGCGGTATATTCATCACCACCCACATCACCGAGACGGTCACGTATCGCACGCCGAAACCCTCGAACGCAAACTGCGGGGCCACTTACCAGTTCGGCTCCGGCGGCAGGACGAAAAACGTCGCGAATGCGGCCGGCACGGGTGGTTTGTGCTACTACAACGAAACGACGGAATGGTTGACTGTCGGTTCAGACTTGTCGAGCATCGGCATCGCGCACGAGTACGAGACGCTGTCCGAGAAGAACTCCATGACCGGGAAGAACCCCAAAACGTACGTTCGCAGAGCCGGTTCGAGTCACAACTATTTCACCTTTGCAGATGGCGAAGATATCAAGCTCACGCTCAAGGACATTCTCGATATCGCGCAAGTGGACTTGGACAAACGCTACGAGGATCAAACCGCTTTGCCTAGCTCGAACGTCGCTGCCTTGTACGGTACTGGGGACGACGAGGCGAGAACGCCGATGACGCGTCTTGGTGGCTTGCGCATCAACGCAAAGTTCCAGTACTACAACTACAACTTGCACGGAAAAGGTGACTTGGGCGATTCCAAGACGCCGTACGCTATTCTGGAGATTGAACCATCCATCACGTGGACTTCGAAGGGTCAATCCATCTCTTACCGCACCGAGCGAAGCAATCTTGACGACCCCATCGTTGACACGGGCAAGCCGGAGGGCTTCTTCCACAACATGTACGCCTATGGTGTTTTCATCGACGTCACGTCTACCGGAATCATCGGCGGTTTGAATTACGTGTACATCATCAACGTCATCGTCAGTGGTTTGGTGCTGCTCAATGTTGCGGGAACCATCACAGATTTAATCGCGCAGTACGGTTTGGGCACGCGATCTTTGATTTACCGCAGTCACATGATCGAAGAAGCGAACTTCGAACGCGAATGCGCCAAATACGCCGTACAAGGCATGCTCGCGGTGAAATCCTTCAAGGATGCGGATACGTCTGGTAACAGCGACGGTTTGGACATCGAAGAAATTAAAGACCTTCTCGTCCAGGCTTTCCACAGCCAGGACGGCATGTCCATGTCTGAAAAGGGCCAAATTGAGAACTTGACCGAGCGTCGTCTCACGCTCGACGAGTGCCAACAGATGGCGAAATACATCATGCTCACGGGCGACTCCGACGCTCAAGAACTCTACTTACAGGGTAAGCCGAGAATGAGTTACGAGGAATTGAAGGGGCAGCGCATCGACTTGAACGAGTGGATCGAGCTGATGACCGAAGGACCGATGGATATCAACACTCTGAGAAAGGTCATCAAGATGGACAAGGAGGAACAGGCTTATCAAAAGCGCTTGATGGAAGCCTTCCACGAATAGCGCGAGACGATGAGTCACCCACACGCAAGAACCTAAATTATCGAACTCAAACAAATGTCGTCATGACGGTTAATTTACAGCTTATTTATGCGCTATACACATTTTACAATCATCTTCTCCTAAGGGTGACTAATCAGAAGGTTACGACGCCGTCGGCGCTCCAATCCGGGGAGGATACCACGGCCCATCCTTCGGCATCGCTCGAATCGCCGTCGTTTCCGCGCGATCGTTGAATCAGGGCGTGTAAGTCGTCGCCGATGCGCTCGGCGCTCGCCTTGGGCGTCGGACGCGGAAACTCGTACTCGCCGTCCACCGCGCCGAGATCGCGCACGAACACTCTCGGAACGCTACCGGCGTACAGTTCCGCCCACGACTCGCGCGTGCTCACGTCTCTGGCCACGAGCACAAAGTCTCGAAGCGAGTCACGCGTCGCGCCCGTTCGCGCGCTCCTCGCGCCCGCCCTCGCCCCTTCGAGCGCCGTCTCGAGTTTGTCGCGCAAGCCATCGCACAGACAACATCCCGGCTTGGTGTAGACGATGATTTCACCTCTCTCCCGGTTCACGTCGGCGTCTCCACCCGCGGTCGCTCGCGCGTCTCGACGCGTCGCGCGAGCTCTAAACAAAATTGGTGAGACGCGAGGACGCGGACGGCGCGCGTCGTCGTCGCTCGCTCGACCCGAGGGTGATGGACATTCGAGCGTGCGCGCGGCGGAAAGTGCAAACGCCATCGAGCGCGCTCGTTTCGCCCGGTGACTCGAGCGAACGTCCGCGCGCGGTACGACGTCGAGGCGAGGAATGACGACGCGCGAGGGGACGACGCCGAGCGAGCGTCGGTGGTCGAAACGTCGCTGAGTGCGAAAACCACGTGGTATATCATCGATTACACGTACGTACGACAATCCACCGCGCGCCTCATCGCGAGGGTGTTTTGAGTTGGATGGCTAAAGAAATCCTAGAGAAAGAAGACGCGACGCTCATTTACTTCTTACCGCCCTTCTTCTTCGCCGCTCTCGCCTTGATCTCACGGAGCGCTGCATCGCGCGCCGCGGCGCGAACTTCCGGCTTTTCGTTGCGCTTCTTGGAGAGCACCTGTGTTCACGTAAATAACACGCAAGTCACTCGTCAGTCACCCGTTCGCGACGCTCCAGCGCAACCGTCTCCGCGCGCTCGAGGGTTTCACGCGCGCGCCGCGTCGTCTCTCTCGCGCGTCGCTCGAGCGCTCGCGACGCGGTGACATCGAGCGAGACCGAACCAAACGTCATCGACCATCGTACACGATCGACGTTCGATCCATCCCACGTCTCCGTCGCCTCGCCGCGATGAACTGACTCGTCGCGTCGTCGGCGCGCGTCACGCACCTCCAAGGAAGCAGAAACGAGCGATCGAGTAAAGGCGTTCTTGTTGACTTTTCTCTTCTTCGTGCGAGTGCTAGCTTCGATATCCTGCGCGCGTCGCAAAATAAATATCTCAGTCAGTCATCGTGCACTCCCGCGCGCGTCATCCCGTCATCACCGCTCCCGCGGTCGCGCGGTCCGACTACGATCCGCTCGAACCGCAAGCCCTAGCGTGGGATGATCCTCATCGAGCATCTTCCTCGCCCCCGAGCGCGCGCCGACGTCCCACGTCCACCGCACGCGATCTCCATCCCTCACGCGTATTTCTCACGTGCGTTCGCGCGCGTTTTTCGTACCTTCTTGTGCGCCTTACGGTACGTCGTCGTCCACGCGAGCTTCGCCGGCTTCTTCTTTTGCGCGGCGAGCTTCTTGCACTTGCCGTTCAAGTACAAGAACGTGGAGGAGTCTTGCTTGGTGAGGCGCATGCCGTGACCCGGGTACACGCGCAATCCACTGAAGGAGCACTTTTCCGTCTTGAGCACCATGACGAGACCGTCGCGCGCGTCGCGAAGAGGCGGACCTTCGTCCCGGCATCCACCGCTCGAGCGCGCGCTCGAGCTCGAGCGCGCGACGCGGCCAAACCCTCGATGCTTATCGTTTTGTTAGTTTTACGCGCGTGGTACAGGAGTGCACTACTTTCACCCTATCCGCGCCCATACAACTCAAACGATACATACATGCACCACCGTGTACGTATACTCACCCTCTCGAACCCCGTGTACGTACACACGCGGTGCCCACCGCGGTCGGACGCCCGGACGCGTTCCCGCGCGTTCGCGCGTCGACGTCGCTCGACCGCGGACGCTCGACGCCGCGCGACGGCACTCGCCGAGGCGCGTCGACGGACGATCGCTCGAGGACACCGGCCTTGGTCGTAGGTGCGCGTCGAACGCCGCGGACGCGCTCGATCGGTCGCGCGAGGGAGGGGGCGCGCGCGAGGACGAGCTCGAGCGCGAAAAGGAATAATCTCACCGCGCGCGCGAGCGGTTTATCCGCGCGCGCGCGAGGGGAACGGCGTCGAGCGAGGGGAACGGCGCGGTGACGCGCGAGGGGGTGATGTGTGTCGTCGATGTCTCGCGCTCGAGCGCGAAAGATGGGAGGTGGAGGACGAGGACGAGCGATGAGACGAACGCTCGGTTGTATGCCTTTGAAACATCTTGGCGCTCGGACGGAGTCGAGGGCGCGCGACGGGCGAGGGAGGCGCGGTGTGCGACCGCGCGCGGTGTGCGACTGTGAGAAAAGGGTGGTGGATGACGATGACGCGAGCGAGTGGTTCGATCGACTGACGGAAGCGTCGCGTGGTGTCTTCTTTCCTTAGATTTCGGACGGATCGTCGGAGGGGCGTCGGTGAGAACGTCGACATGGTAGCCAAGGCGATAGCCATGTCCTTCTCCGAGCAGATGACGACGTTCTTGGCGGAGAACGTACGTTTCTCTGGGGATGATTTCTTGCTTTTGGGGTCGAACATGATCGCGTGCGCGTTCGTGTACTATTTTTTGCGATTTTTGAAAATTCCGGACCACTCGTGGTACCTGACGCTGTACTCGTCCTTCGTGACGTCCTTCGTCGGGTTGTATTTGTTTTATCACGTCTGCCACGATGGATTCACGGCCACGATCGATAATGAGACTGATCTCACGCGGTACGCCGCGATCTTTTTCATCGGTTACTGCATCATGGACTTGTTCATCGGGAGCTTGCACTACGAAAACTTGATCACATACGACGACGGTTGGGTTCACCACTTTTTGTACATTGTCGTGTGCGCGTATTTGCTCCACGATGGATTGACGTCTTTGTTTGCCATCGCGCTCGTTGAAGAACTCCCCATCGTGTTGTTGGCGTTCCACGAAGTGCAAAACAAGCAGAAACCGAGCCTGTTGTTTGGCGTTTTGTACTTTCTCACGCGCGTCGTGTTCCACACCGTGTTGATTTACAAGGCTGCGCAGTTCTCGAACTTGGTCTTTATCGTCGGTCTGAGCTTGTTGATGTTGCACGTGAAGGAATTCCAGCGCTGGGTGCGAGGTTACTTGATGCGTTCGCACGGCCGCACGCGCATGCCGTTCAGGGGCAAACTCGCGCTTTTCGCGACCATGTTGGTGGCTAACATGGGTGCGCACGCCTACGCTGCGTACGACTTGGTGTATAACAAATACGCCGAAGCTCCGTCGGCGCCGGTCATCACCATGCACGCGACCATTTTCGCCCTCTTCCTCTACCGATTCGGAGTTGTCGTGCACGACGTGTACACGCAAAACTTCATCATGACGTCCATCGGTCGCAAGAAGATCATCTACAACATTTCGTGGGAAGACCCGGCGGTCGACCACAAGGTGATGCACATGACGAAGGATGACGTTGTTTTAACTATTTCTTCCGCGGGCTGCAACGTGCTTGACTATCTTTGCCAAGGACCGAAGAAGATCATCGCGGTTGACATGAACGCCGCCCAGCTTCACACGCTCGAGCTCAAGCTCGCGTGCATTCGCGTCCTGACGTGGGAGCAATTCTTCGACATCTGGGGTCGATCGAACTTTGAGGTGTTCAAATCGGTGTACGAATCCAAATTGCGCCCGTTGCTCCAGGAAGAAACCGCCGAGTTCTGGGACAACAACCACAACTTGTTCCGCGACAATTTCATGTTTGCGGGCACCTCTGGCTTGATGGCGAAAATCTTGTGCCTGCCGTTGCGTCTCTCCGGCATGCGTGAGCGCGTGAAGAACCGCGAAGAATTCGACGAGAACTCTGGCGGTTTCTTCTTCTGGTTTACTCTCAAGCTGTGCTCGATGACCTTCTTGTGGAGTTGGATCGCCCCGCTCGGCGGCGTTCCGCTCGAGCAGCTCAATTTGTTGAGCCGCAACCCCAAGGTGTTCGTCGATCGATTGATCGAAGTGCTCAAGGTACGCGTGTGGAAACCGAACAACTACTTCTACTACGGCTACATCGTCGGCGAATTCGCCCCCGATTGTTGCCCGCGATACCTCGAGAAGAAGAACTTTGCCAACTTGAAGAAGCGCGTCGACCGCGTCCAATTGTTCCACGGCACTTGGGCCGACGCGGCCGTGCGCGAAGGTCCGGGCTCCATTACCATCGCCTCCCTCCTCGATTCGATGGACTGGATGCCGCCGGAGATGATCGCTGAGAACATCTCCAAGGTTGTCGCCAACATGGACAAGGAGAAGGGCCGCATCTACTGGCGTTCCTTCGCCGATCGCGTGCACTCGCCCGTGCTCGCGCACCTCGACGGTACGCTCGTACCGGACTACGATCGCGTCGGTTGGTATTTGACGCAGTTCATCGCGCCGACGCCGGAGGACTACAATCCAGAGATGATCGTGCAACAGGGTAGCGGTCGTACTTTCAAAAACTCGTTCATCGGCGACGTCTCCGTCATGCTCGCCATGGCCAAGCAAGGATTGAGCAAGGTGAAAGATGTTCGAGCGTTCTACAAGCACCAAGGCGAGCGTTACGACGGCTTCCGCGAGGCGCTCTTGCCGGGACGCGAGGTTTTCATGCGCCACGTGATTCCGTGGGCGAAGGAGCCGAAGACGTGGGTCTCAGTGGGTTGCGGCACCGCTCGCGATATTGAATTCGTCGTCGGCCACGTGCAAAAGTGCAACACCAAGGTGTACCTCTGCGATTTATCCGATGCTTTGCTCGAAATGGCGAGAGAGCGCGTCATGGAACTCGGTTTGGCGCCGCAAGTCGTGTTGGTGGAGGGTGACATCAACAGCGCCGCCGTCAAGCGAAAGCTCCCCAAGCAAGCCGACTTGGTGACGTGTTCGTACTGCGTCACCATGATCCCCGACTGGAAGAAGGCGATGAAAACTATGTCGGATTTGGTCGCTCCCGGCGGCAATTTGGCGTTGATTGATTTCATCGAGCGCGAGGGTCGCGAGAGCTCTTGGGATCAACGCCTCTACAAGTGGTGGTTCGCCATGGACGGCGTCTTCTTCAACAAGGAACACCGCGAGTGGTTATCGAGTCGAAAAGATTTCAAGACGGTGTGGTACGCCGAAGAGGAAGGCAGCGTTCCCTACACTCCCTACCGCCCGACTCACTACATGTACTGCGGCGAGAAGACGAGCGAGCCGACCCTCCCGCGCGAGGCGTGGAATAGACCGTTTTGGAACTGAGCGCGTCGCCCGTCTCTTCGCTCCGTCTCGCGCGCATCCCTAGTCTTCTTTTCGATAGAAACGATTCATCGACGCACATTTTTCAGGACAACCACGTCGCGCGGTCCCGGGATTGCACTTTATCGTCTCTGGGAGTGCGCGCGTCACATTTTTCCTTTCCTCGACGACCGACCTCACTCGAGGACTCGAGCGAGGACGAGCGCGCGCGAGAGAGCGCGAGGCGACGCGAGCGACGCGCGCGAGTCGAGAGCGACTTCGTTTCATTCCTTCGCATTCATTCGTCGCTCGTTCGTTCGTTCGTTCGTTCCGTCGGCGACGGGATTCGACGCGATTCGACGTGAACCTAGAGGGAACGGCCGGCGATTGCGTGCGATTGCGTGCGATTCGACGTCGAGCGAGCGCGAGAGATGGTGTTCGGGATGGTGAAAGGGGCGAGCCTGGCGTCCATCGAAAGCGAGAGCGGTGGACGAACGAGCGCGGACGATAATTTACCGGTCGGGGCGTCGCCGGGGACGAGACAACCGTATCGCGTGGACATGGGCGAGTCGGAGGGCGGCGAGCACTCGAACGAGAGCAGCTTGGGGAGCGCGGGGAGACACAGCGAGGCCGGGTCCGACGGTACGAATAAACCCGGTACGGCTAAGTTTTTGCAGTACACGGAGAGACACTTGACGAGCGAGTTGTTGTTTTGCTGCTCGACGGGGAACTTGCGTCGGCTCAAGCGCGTGCTCGAACAGGCGAATAAGAGCATCATGAGCGAAAGTTACGCCGATTACGACAATCGCACGCCGCTTCACGTCGCGGCGAGTGAAGGTTCGTTTAAAGTGGCGGATTGGTTGGTGAAGAGCGGCGTGCCCGTGAATCCGGTCGATCGATGGGGGTCGACGCCGCTGGAGAGCGCCGTGTACGGCAACCACGGCGATTTGGTGAAGATGCTCGCCAAGAACGGCGGTAAGATTAAGGATAGGGTGAGCGGCACGTTTTTACCTCTGGAAGAATCGCATCTCTCCGGGGCGGCGCACATGCAGTTGCCCGTGGACACGATGGCTTGGGAAATTCCGGATGGAGAGTTTAGCAACGTCGAGGAAATCGGCGCCGGCGCGTTCGGCGTCGTGTACAGTGGCACGTGGCGAGGAACAAAGGTGTGCTTAAAACAGTTGCATAAACATCTCAACGCGGATGAAGTAGCTCAAGCTGAATTCAGACTCGAGCTGAAGATTATGCAACAGCTGCACCACCCGCACATCGTGCAGTTTCTCGGAACGACGGTGTCCGCCGAGGGCCTCACATCCATTGTCAGCGAATACATGGCTGGTGGAAGCTTGGAGACGTTGTTTAGGGCTGAGGAATTGTTGCCGTTACGTCAGTCGTTGAAAATGGCGCTCGACTGCGCCAGGGGTATGGCGTATTTACACGGTAGAACGCCGCTTCCGGTTATTCACAGAGATTTGAAGCCGGGCAACCTCATGTTGACGAAGATGCGAACGCTCAAGATTGGCGATTTCGGTCTGTCTAAGACTCTCTCCGTGCGCAATAAACTTCCACAGGAGATGTCCCAGGCGTTCAACATGACTGGCGAGACCGGATCGTACCGATACATGGCGCCCGAGGTGTTTCGGCATGAGTTTTATGGGCCAGCCGTCGACGTCTACGCGGCGTCCATGATTTACTACCAACTCTTTAGCTTCCAGCAACCATTCAGCGGAAGAAACCCGGTGGACGCATGCCGCGCGGCGAGTCTAGAAAACCTCCGACCGCCCATTCGAGGGGGCTTCATGCCGGACGAGCTCTCCACTCTTGTCACCAGAATGTGGGATCCGCTCGTCAAGAAGCGTCCCGACTTTTTAGAAATCATCACCATCCTCGAGCCGCTCGCGGAGAAATACGCCGACTCTCCCGATAAACAACCCGGCTGCGGATGTGTGGTGTCGTAACCCCTCGATCGTCTCTTCGATCGAGCATGTTGTAACAATCCCGGAGACGGCGCGGCGCTCGGCGCTCGCCGTAAAACCTCCTCCATCCACCCTTTGTGACCCAAAAAGGAGGGACTCCGAACCCTCGAGCCGATCCGCAGCCCCGTGCGCGCCATCGTGAACGCCGAGAGCCCGTCACACGCGCGCGCGTCGCACGGTACGCACGCACACGCGGTACATGCCCGACGCCGATCACGTCTCGAACCACATCGAAGACGAGGACGTGCACGACGCGTCGTACGCGAGCAGTGACTCGGAGGCGTACGCGTACGATTCGAGAGACGAAGCCTCGTTCGACGAGAGCTCGTTCGAGAGTTACGACGACGAGGAGAGCGACGAGAGCTTCGAGGAGGAGGACGAGGAGATCGAATCCTTAGATTTCCCGCAACCGTCTCCGGAACGCGGGGGAGGAGAAACGCGCGAGGCGGTGGTCTCGGAGGAGACGCGCGCGACCCCGAACCAGGGTTTCGAAGGGGACGTCGAGGAGGAGACGCTCGCGGAGGCTGACGACGAGGTCGGAGACGACATGGCGGGGATTGAAGACGAGCGCATCGAGGAGGAAGATCGAGCGGCGGCCGACGGGGAGGAAGAGAAGGTGATCGCGGAGGAGGAAGACTTCGGATCGGAGGAGGAGGCAGAGGAGCAGACGAACGAAGACGCCGAGGCAAAGTTCCGTGCGGCTGGTACGGCGGCGCCGATGTTGGCAAAATCGTTCGGTAGCGCCGTTCGTGAAGCTGCGAATGGTGCGTTGGCGGCGGTGAAGCCGAAGCCTGCGCCTGTTGAGCCGTTGGTGAAGCCGGACCCGAGCGATGAGGACGCCACCCGCACGTACGAGTTGCAGATGCTTCGCATCAAGCTCTTGCGTTTGGCGTCGAGATTGAAGCAAAGTCCTAGAAACACCGTTGTGGCGCAGGTCATTTACCGTTTGGAGCTCGCCGAGCAACTCAAGGCGGGTAAGGGTGCGCAAAAGGATCCGAGCAACGCGTCCTTTGATAGAGCCGTGGGGCTCGCGCAGCAAGCCGAAAATGAGAGCTCCGACGCCGATTTGGATTTTACTTGCACCATTTTGCTCTTGGGTAAGAGCGGTGTCGGTAAGTCTGCCGTTATCAACTCCTTATTGGGTGAAGGCTCGGCGCCGTCCGGCACTGCCGACGCGGACACGACGAAGAAGGTTACGTTGATTGAAAAGAAGATCCACGGCATGACGCTTCGTCTCATCGATACTCCGGGCTTGCAAGCCTCTGCGTCTGACATTCGTTACAACTCTGCCATCATGAACGATGCGAAGAAGTTCACCAAGCAACACAAGCCGGATATCGTCCTCTACTTTGATCGTTTGGACATTCCGTCTCGATCCGACGCCGCGGATTTGCCCTTGTTGAAGCAAATCACCAACACGTTTGGCCAGGCGATTTGGTTCAATGCCATCGTTGTCTTGACGCACGCCGCCACCGCGCCGCCGGATGGGGCGAACGGTCAACCGATTTCGTACGAAATGTACGTCGCGCAGCGTTCGCACATCGTACAGCAGACGATTCGTCAAGCTGCGGGCGACATGAGACTCATGAACCCCGTGGCGCTCGCCGAAAATCATCCGCTCTGCCGCACCAACCACGAAGGCGAGCGCGTCTTGCCGAACGGTCAAGTGTGGAAGCCACAACTTTTATTGTTGTGCTTCGCGTCCAAGATTCTCACCGAGGCCAACGCTCTGTTGAACTTGCAAGCGGAACAACAAAAGGCCAACAAGGGTGGCCGAGGCGGCATGCCGGGACAACAAAAGGTGCCCCCGCTTCCGTTCCTCCTCTCTTCCCTCATCACCACTCGCAAGCCTCGTCGATTGATGGAGTACGATGACGATGGGTTCGAAGACTTAGAGAACGAAATCATCTCGGGCGAACCGTCTCCGTACGATATTCCGGCGGACCAAATGGAACCCATGCCGACGCCCAAGCAAGTGTCCATTCCGGCGCCGGATCCTCAGTTGCCCTTGTCCTTTGACGGCGACGCCCAGGGTCACCACTACCGTCAGCTCGAGTCCAACCAACAGTGGGCGTGCCGACCGATCGTCGACGCGCACGGTTGGGATCACGAGACCGGCGTTGAGGGCTTCTCCGTCGAGCACCAATTCGTGCTCAAGGACCTCGTGCCGGGTGTCGTGCAGGCGCAGATTTCCAAGGATAAAAAGGACAGCAACTTTGGTTTTGAGGGTGAGATGTCTATCCCGCACACGCGCAGCTTGATCTCTACCACCGGTGTTGATATCCAAACGGTGGGTAAGGATTTGGTGTACACGGCGCGCGGGGAGACGAGATGGAAGTTTTGCGCCATCGACAAGATCATCGGCGGTCTCTCCGCCTCTCTCGTCGGCGGCGTGTTGGCGCTCGGTACAAAGATTGAGAACCGTTTCAAAGCGCGACCGGGGATGAAGGTTGTCGTGAGCACCGGTGCCGTCACCGCGCAAAAAGATGTCGCGTACGCCGGTAACCTCGAGACGATTATTCGACACAGCGAGGATCCGGCCAACCCGAACTCGTCCACCGTCAGCGCGAGTTTCATGAACTGGCGCGGCGACCTCGCGCTCGGTTGCAACGGTATGAGCTCCATCCAAGTCGGTAAGGACACTCAACTCACCGGTAGTTTCAACATCAACTCGCGAGGAACCGGAAAGATTTCCGTCCGCGCGACGACGAACCAGCGCATGTCCCTCGGAAGCGTCGGTTTCATTCCGATTTTTGCCGCGCTCCTCGGACGCATTCGCGGCGACCGGTGATGGAAAAGCACCGAGCGACGCACGAATTCAGTTACAATACCATTGTTAGAAAACAGCAGTACATTTGTGAGCCTCACATGACGTTTAAAAAATGCATTACACCGTAAAAAATAAAAGTTCATTCTCGACCGGTCGATTGAATGTTTGTTCGATTGAAGGAATAAATGAATCGTCTTCTCACCCCGTGCCGTCGTCGGTGGTGATTTTCCCGACGCGCACCGAGTTCAACGCCGCTTTCGCGCTCGCGCGTAAATCAGCGGTAAAAAACTCGGCGCACCTCGCCGCCGCATCCGTCGGAAAATCTTCCTGGGGCATGTGTCCAACCTTGCGCATGGAGCTGAACGAGGCGCGAATGTCGGCGCACCAGTCGTAGATGGGGGCGTCGTCGAGATACCGATCCGTCGTTCCCCAAATGACGCGAATCTTCGGTAATCCGCGCGCGCTCAGCGCCTTCTTCACGTCGGCGTTCAGTTTCTTCAAATCACTCGCCTTGGTCACGTACGCCTCCACCGCCGCGCGCGCCGCTTCCGCCTCTTCGCCGATGTACGGTTGTTCGTATTCGCCCATGACGTCCGCCGGAATCGCGAACTCGTTCCCGTTGTACAGGTACCCCGCGGCGTCGAACGCCGATCCCTTACCCATACCGAACGGTCGCGTGTACGTCGCCATCTGCGGCGGGTACGCGTGCGACGCCACCAACGGCGCGTTCATCACCACGATCCGTCGAAACAATTCCGGTTTCTTCGCGGCGAGCGCCAAGACGTGTTGCGGCAAGACGTACCCGTGCGCGACAACGTCCACCTGACCCTCGGCCAATCCCGTCGCCTCCAAGAATCCAACCAGCGCCTCACCCGTCGCCTCGACGTCGTACGCCGACAATCCTCTCCCGGGACTCGGCTTGCTCGAATCCCCGTGCCCCGTGACGTCCGGCGCGTACGTCTCGAAACCGCGCTCTTGGAGCTCGCGAGACATGGCTCGGAATCCGTACGCCCGTCCACCCACTCCGTGCACGAACACCACGGGAACGTCTCGAGCCGATTCACCCTCCCTCGGCATCGCGACGCCGCGCCTGTACGACCACTCCACGCCCGCACCGACGCTCGCACGCTCGATCGATTGCGACAAGACGTCGACATCTTGTCCCGTGTTTTCGTCGAACACCTTCTCGTACGT
>CEOJ01117011.1_pt1 | contig 13032 bp, 9 predicted proteins | sample 530281 | NCBI WGS metagenome assembly CEOJ01 (sample SAMEA2619879, study PRJEB7988) | marine metagenome | isolation source: saline water (ENVO:00002010), including | reverse complement strand
GCGGCGAGTAACGTCACTCGCAACCTCAATCCGCCGTTTGGCATGATATCGATAGACGCCACTTGCTGCTTCTCTTCTTCCACACCCTGACCCGCGAGTCGAGGACCTGAAGGACCTCGCATCTTCGAACCTCCAGCAAAGTTGTCCGACGGTTCGCCGCCGAGGTGAGTCGTGCTCTTTGGCGAGGTTGATGGTTCGACCACGGTCGATTGAGAAACCGTTGGAAGCAATCCCTCAACATCATACAAGACACTCCCGACAACTTTCGAGTTATCCAGTTGCATTTGCGGTCCGCCGACCCCTCCTCTCGCGAGCCCCTTGGAGTTTCCAGCTTGGGAGGGCATGGCGTACGAAATCAGAGTCGACGAATCATCCTCGCCGTCCACGATTCCCTTGGGCAACCACTGGCTCGGATAGGTGTCGCTGGACGAAAGAAAATAGTCCGGATTCATGTTCACCGTCTCGGCGTCGTTCGCAGGTTCGCGCACGTCGTAGCGGCGTCACACAGATGGAAAACGCGTGAACGCGGCTATGGAACCGCGAAAACGCGTGAACGCGAGCTCTCGCGCGCCGTGCGCGCGCGTTCGACGACGAAGACGCTCACGTGCGCGTGAGATGGGTGCGACGAAATCAGCGCACGGGTTTCCCCGCGCCGTCGACGCTCGTTCGCCTCGACGTCGTCTTCTGCGGCGCTCCGCGTGTTTCCACGCGGTTAGAACCGGTCGATATTCTCTTGAGTCACAAACCAAGAATGACCTTCAAGCTGGAAAACAGTGCCGAGTCGATTCGCCTCGTGGTGCATCTTAGATTAGTAGCACCTAGACGAGCTCGAGCTCGAGCTCTGACGACGACGGCACGGTGTGATACGCGCGAGGATTGTCGACGAAGACGTCTCGCACGCCTCGGCGAAGAAGCTGCGCGGAAACGCCCGACCAGACGTCGTCGGTGTCGGCGTCGGCGGCGAGGGAGTCGGCGGCGTCGCAGAGCGCCCTCGCGGAGCGTCTTTGTTCCTCGAATGCGGACTGGATGTCGAGCTCGACGGCGTCGTCGCGGGCGCACGAGATGATGGATACTTTTCCGTCGTGTCCGTGTCGCAATTTTCGTTTCTTTTGTCTCGGTCTCAGAGCTTCGACGTCGTCGTTTGCGACTGAGGCGAGCGCCGGGTCGCGAAGCGCGCGCGCGAGAATTTGCAGTCTATCCCAAGACGCGTCGTCCGACGTCGAGGGCGACGTCGAGTAAACGTTCAGCGTGACGTGCGGAAAAATGCAACTGAGATATTGCGCACTTCGACCATCCACGTCCTTGGGACTCGATTCGAACGAAGCCACGACTTCTCGACACGTCCTCGTGGAGATTACGTATCGCCGTCCGTCGAGCTCACACTCCAATCGCGCCCGCGCGCCGTATCCCTCTTCGCTCGTCGACCCGACCTTACCCACCTGTCGATTCTTCGACGACGACGACATCGTCGACGTCGACGGCGTCGTCGTCTTCACCTCGAGGAACCGCGCGCGAACGCTCGCCGGGTCGCTCAGCGTCGAAGACACGGCGAACGTCACGTGCATCGCGTCTCTCGCCAGAGCCCCTCGCGCGCCGCGCTCCCGCTCCTCTCCCTCATCTGTGGGTGTTTCTTCCTCTCCTTCCTCTCCGTCGCGCTCGACCGTCCCGTACTGATCGGACGCCGAGAGGGAGAACGAACACGCTCCGAGAAAGATCTCCTCCTCCTCGTCTCCCGCCTCCTCGACGTCATCGCGCGGGGTCAACCAAGACTGCGCGTCGAAAAACGCGTATCGATCGCACATCGCGTCCTTCTCTCTCTCTCGCGATCGCGTCGTTCTCTCTCTCGCTCGCGCGCGCGCGTCGGACGACGTGTGCGGGTGCCCAGAATTCATTCGCGATCGAGGGGCGCGGGGGACACGGTCTGACATAAATCGGACTATCGGTACGCATTGAATGAATATAATTTCTATAAAATGTATATCGAAGTGAAGAAAGAATGGGGACGCGAGGACCCGACGCCGACGACGCGACCGCAGTCGACGACGGGCGTCGCGCGACGCGAAGGGAGCGACGAGCGGAGGTGCGAGATGAGGCGCGGCGACTTCCAGGGGCGCGGCGACGCGAGAGGATCCGGGCGCGGAGGACGGGGACGAAGAGACCGCGGATGCGAGGGAAGAGGCGTGGGTCGAATGGCGCGCGCGCGCGATGGGTCGGGGTCGGAGACGGGCGCGGAAACGGTGGAGACGAGTGTACGCGCGCGCTTTCGAGAGCTCAGACTGACCGATGCGCACGGTGCGCTCGCAGATGGCGGATTTTGAACTGCCGTCGAACTCGGCGGATTTGCAGGGGGAGATCAGAGAGTGGTTGAAGAAGAAGCGAACGGCCGAGGCGAAGGTGAATCAGGTTCTGGCGTTGTTAGATCCGGCGCGATTGGAGGTCGGGACGAAGGCGTACGCGAAACCGGAGTGGCGAAAGGATGGCCCGCCTTCCATGTACCGAGCGCACTGGCGCCACCAGACGTGTTCGATTCTCGGCGTGGAGGAAAAGGATATTCCGGAGCACGTCGTGACGGCGCTGAAGGCTTACGTGTGGCCGAACGCTCTGGACACGAAGAAAGCGGACGAAGAGGCGTGGCTGATCAAGGTGCCGAAATTTCTCTCGCGGGTGTGGCACGACGACGTCAACCCGGAGGAAGCCGTCGGTAGCGTGCGCGTCTTCGTCGACCCGTTTGAAAAGGATAGTTCAAAGTCGATGACGCACGGTGTCATTGAACTCAAGGGAAAAGATGCGGAAGACGTTCCAAAGCATTACATCCTAGCCAACCAACCGACCGACATGCCGATGCACGTCTTCTCCGACCATCGCGACGAGAACGTGTCAGACATGGCCCTCATGGGCAAGGTAGCAGTAAAACTAGACATGCGTCCAAGATCCATCGATGACGCAGACTATCATAGAGTTAGCAAAGACCGCATGATCAAGGCTCAGACGAAAACAAGAGTGACGCAGAGCTCGTCGGAAATGCGTTTCGCACCTTTACCAAAGGCTCGAAACTTGGTTCGTTTTACCGACGCCGCGGCAAACAAACCAGAAAAGAAAGAACGCATGGAGAAAAAAGCGTTGGAAAATATGCTTTTCGGTTTGTTCGAGCGTCAATCTTATTGGAGTTTGAAGCAGCTCATACTGGAAACGAAGCAACCAGTTGATTGGCTGAAGACGAACCTCAACGAAATTGCCCTCTTGACTCGCCGTGGACCAAATATGGGTCTCTGGGGACTCAAACCAGAGTGGCGGCAGGCAGGTCTGCCACAACAGCAATAATGCGCGACGTTGTCATAAGTCAGTCAGAATGATTTAGTACTTTTCCTCGCCACATCCTCGTAATCTTTGAACGCGAATCGAGTTTGAGATGTTTGCAAAGCTGTGCCAGAAGCGATGATGCAACGAAAACAGCTGCCGCGAACTAATACTTTCGCACGCGTACGTTAACATGACGAAACCGTCACCAAATGAACTCGAAGTACACGTTGTGCTTCGATTGGGCCAAGTAGCAAGCTCAAATTCTTCTGGCACGGCAAAGTAGGTTGAATCGTTATACACAACTTCTGGATTGAAAGATATGTTCAACGCAAACGGTTTGACATCAATGATGTCAAATAAAACATCTTGATTCGCTTTGTCATACGAGCGGATCTGCATCTTCACCGTCAGTCTATCGCAATTTTCATCTAGTGGTACGCTCGACCATTCATCGTCGCCCCAAGCCGCGTACACGTAGGGATTGCGCAGTAAAGTCCTCCTCCTCTCCTCTGCGAGCGTCTCATAGTACCGAAGCGAGTTGATCATTTCTACAGAAGCATCATCGGCGCTATTGATGGACGGTTTGAGTTTTCGAAGTTCCGTCAGTCCAAGAGCCGTCTCATCGTTCATCAAATGTTTAATTTGCCGCTCTTGTTCGATGACGATTGCGTGCAAGCCGTCCGTTAAACCCTCCCGAAGAACGTAATTGAGTTCCTTAAGGTATCTCATCATCATATCACTCGATCGCACAAGAACTCGGTCAATGGTGCCTTCAGCACAATAGAGGAATTGTTTGGTCGTGGCGTTACCTATCGCGTCTCGACCCTGGCGATGACACGTTTCGAATGAATCGTCCGGATCCCAAGCGTGTAATAAAAATCTCTGCCGATCTGCTTCATTCGATGCGAACAGCCAAAGTTCATCCACGTAATCTCCCGACTCGACCCACGTTGATAGCGCAAGCCAGCGTAGATAACCAACAATATCAATCAGACCATTTAGTTGCTCAAAACACGCACTACCTCGACTGGAACACGTTTCGCTTGCCAAGACAACGCGTTCGTAACGGACGCGCCCAGCGATTTCATCAATATCCGAATTACCTGGATACACTGTCACGTCTGGGATGGCTTTGATGCTCATCGTTTTTCGTGCTGGATCATTTCTGCGTCGGACAACCACCGCGAGCTCATTATGTGAGCGCGCGAGTGCACTTTTCGGCTCATCCATGAGCAGGTATAACCCACCATGCTCTATGCCTCGTCGACCTCTCGTCCTTATCCTTAGCCTCACGTATCGAATTGCGTGTGGAAACAAACCAAGTTTCTTCGCCATCGATAAAACGAGGTACGTTTTCACATAACGATCGTCTATGCACATCGATATCAGGAGAAACTTGTCACTCAAAGCTCCACGCATCAGTCGGACGGGTTTAGAAAGTTCAATTTTAAGACTTTTTCGTTTGCGACAATCGCGAAATGAAGATACGCCTCGAAATCGTGCCTCTGCACGAAGTCGAGGTCCACGGTCGAAGCGAACTGACAACGCGAACGGGCTCTTTGACACAACCATATCTTCGTAACGCCCTTTGTAGAAGGACCGATACTGGTCGAACGTCTTTCTTTCCTCGGGTGTGAACTCAAGCATGATATCGTCGGGGTAAGGGAAGCCTCCAGAATTGCATTGTCCATTCAACCCACGGAGATGTCTCGACGTTTCACGACTCGGTGATGAGACATCGCACGTGGTATTACCCACTGACAATTGAAATCTAGATCTTCCAACAGCGACGCAACAAAAAACACGAAACAATTGCTTCTGTCGATTTTCAAGCTCTTCGATCGTTTTCGTGACGTTGGATGATAGTGGCACTATCTCGGCGCCGCCCGATCGAGGCGGAGCAATCGTCTCAGCTCTCAGTTTTGGAAAAGAGTCGAGTGCGTCACTTTCATCCGAATCGGCTACGATGAAGGCTTTAAATTCTGAGCCTTCTTCATACTCACGATCTCCATTCGTGAATCCATCCAGTATTCGTGTCAAAGCGAGCTGGTCATAATTTTTGGGAGCATCGCTTAACATTTCATTCAACGTCGACTCCATCATGTGTAACGCATGTCGTTTATTCGCCGTCCTATCGACGATCAATTTAGGAGGATTCGTCGCCAACCAAACTTCCAAACGATTTGAACCCCCTTCACGCATACCTCGTCTCACGAATTCCAATCCTCTCTCGAAGACGTCTGTTTTGGGCGCGAGCGCGAGGCACGTCGTCGTCGTCTCCGTCTCGTCGACGCGCCTCCGCACACACTCTCGACCGTTCGCGCGCACAGCACCCAATCCTTCGCCCGATAGACCATCTCCCCTAATCAACGATATCTCAACCCCCTGCACACCGTCCGAGACTTTTCTCACCCGCCAAGGCCCGCACGACTCCGCCGAAGCGCCTCTCGTCGCCAAGAAACACACAAACATATTCAACGCGGTCGTTACCCTCCATCCACCGACGCGCGTCCGCGCTCGACCATCGACGCGCATTCAACAAATTCACAAATTCAAGCCTCTCTTCCCACCCCCCGCTCGCCTCGGAAAACGACGTCTCGGGTGTCACCCCGCGGCGGTGTGTGCCCACCCGACCGCCCGGCTGGCACCCACCTCGACCCTCGAACCACCCTCGGACGTCGACGACGCTGAAAAGGGCTTCGGAAAAGGGCGGTACAGTAGTCTGCGCGACATTCGGCTGTGTGGGGGGCTTACGTCGGTTACGGATATGTCCCTTTTTGGAGGTAAAAGTGCAGTTTGCTTGTTTTTTGTCTCTAGTACGAGAAAAGAACCGGACGGATGGAGCCGGACGGGTGGCCGGACGACGCGCGCGCAGCCTCACAACTTCCACGCGACGACGACGACGGTCGCGCCAGGGCGATCGCGGAGACCTCGAGCGAAGGAACATACATTTTTTAGATCGTGTCGCGGTCTCGAATTCACGCACGTGCATCGCTCGTTGGTGAGAGCGCGCGCGCGTGACGTCGAAGATGAGCGCTGCGATGGGTGTCGCGATGACATCGGCGCGCTGCAATCGCGCGGTGCGCGTGTCCGTCGGGCGCAAGAGCTCGGCGAACGCCGGAGCGTTTCGTAGCAAAAACATTACCAGAGCGGGCGCGAACACTTCGTTCGCGTTGGGTAACCAAGCGGTGCGTTTGCGTCGATGCGATGCGTTCGTGGGGGCTTAGGGCTTCCTTTTGTGCCTTTATGTATGAGTCGCGAACCTCGAATGTTCCTCTTCGCGAGTCTGGCGACCAAGACGGTGAGACTGACGATGACTCGCTCGTTCCGAAACACAGAAGCACACGCCTTCGTTGGTGAGCCTCCGTAAGTCCGCGGCGCTCCCGAAGTGCACTTCGGTGCGCCTTCCGGGACGTGAGCGCGCGACGGTGTGCCTTGCCGAACGAGGCTCCGTGTACGGCGATTGGCCGGTGTACCAAGGTGGTGCGGTCGACAACACGCAGCTTTTGGAAGAACACGATGCGTGCGGTGTCGGTTTCATCGCCTCGTTGAAGGGTGAGCGCACGCACAAGACCGTCAAGGACTCCTTGACCGCGGTCGGTTGCATGGAGCACCGCGGCGCATGCTCCGCCGACAACGACTCCGGTGATGGTGTCGGCGTGATGACGAACATTCCGTGGAAGCTCTTGGAGAAGTGGGCCGCTGCGAACGGCATCAGTGGGTTTGCTGAAGGCTCCTCCGCGGTCGGTATGGTCATGTTGCCGCAAGATGGTGCCAAGGCGGCACAAGCGAAGAAGTTGCTTGAAGAGAGCTGCGTCGCCGAAGGCCTCAAGGTGCTCGGCTGGCGCTCGGTTCCGGTTGACAACGCTGTCGTCGGTCCGCTCGCCAAGTTGACGTGCCCGGTGCACGAACAGATCCTCCTCGATGGCTCCGGCTTGGACCGCGAAGAGTTCGAGCGCAAGCTTTTCATCGCTCGTAAGACGTGCGAAAAGAAGGCGAACGTCGACGCCGAGATGGCTGAGAGCTTCTACATTTGCACGCTCAGCTCTCGCACCATCGTGTACAAGGGTATGCTTCGCTCCGCTGTCTTGGGCAAGTTCTACAAGGATTTGGAAGATCCGGAATACGAGTCTCAGTTTGCCATTTACCACCGTCGTTTCTCCACCAACACGACGCCGAAGTGGCCTCTCTCGCAGCCCATGCGCTTCTTGGGCCACAACGGTGAGATCAACACCCTTCAAGGTAACTTGAACTGGATGGCGTCCAAGGAAGCTGATATGAACCACCCGATCTGGGATGGACGTGAGCAAGAATTCCGCCCGATCTGTAGCCCGGCTGCGTCTGACTCCGCCAACCTCGACAGAGTGGCTGAGCTCCTTGTCCGCACTGGCCGCGCTCCGGCTGAGACGATGATGTTGCTCGTGCCGGAGGCGCACCGCAACCACCCGGAGCTCGATGCGACGTTCCCGGAAGTTCACGATTTCTACGATTACTACGCCGGTATGCAAGAGGCGTGGGACGGTCCGGCGTTGCTCGTCTTCTGCGACGGTAAGCAACTCGGTGCCCGCCTCGACCGCAATGGTTTGCGACCGGCTCGATTCTGGCGCACGTCTGATGACTACATCTACGTCGCCTCTGAGGTCGGTGTCCTCGGCGATGTGCTGTCCAACGCGTCCAACGTCGTCTCCAAGGGCCGTCTTGGTCCGGGTATGATGATCTATGCCGATTTGGAGACTGGTGAATTCAAGGAGAACACGGAAATCGCCAAGGAAGTGTCCGCGCGTCTCCCGTACGGTGACTGGATGAAGTCCATCGACCGTGTCAACGGTATCAAGCCGGTCGGCGACACGCAATTGGATCCAATCCAGCTTATTGAGTCCCAAGCTCGTGCTGGTTACGCTGCTGAAGACATTACGATGATCATCGAATCGATGGCGTCAGACGCCATCGAGCCGACCTGGTCCATGGGTGATGACACTCCGATGCCGGTCTTGTCTGGCCGTCCGCGCTTGTTGTACGATTACTTCAAGCAACGTTTCGCCCAAGTCACGAACCCGGCGATCGATCCGCTTCGTGAAGGCCTCGTCATGTCTTTGGCCATGACCCTCGGCGCCAAGGGCAACTTGCTCGACACTCAAGGCAAGGAAACGCCGCCGGTCATGCTTGACTCTCCGGTCCTCTTCGATTCTGAATTGGAGCACATCAAGAGCCACCCGAAACTCAAGACACAAACGATCTCCGCGCGATACGCCGCTGGTGGCGCCGCTGGTGCGCTCAAGGCTGGCCTCGATAAGCTCTGCGAAGAAGCCGCCGCCGCGATTCGCGCTGGCAGTGAATGCATTGTCATCACGGATCGCCCGGATCAAGGCCCCGACTCACCGGCGATTCCGTCGCTTCTCGCTGTCGGTACCGTGCACCACTACTTGATCGCGCAAGGTCTTCGTACCCGCGCGTCCATCGTTGTTGAGTCTGCGTCCGCGTTCAGCACGCACCACATCGCAACGTTGGTTGGCTACGGTGCCCACGCCGTTTGCCCGTGGTTGGCTTTGGAAACTTGCCGCTCGTGGAGAAAGTCCCCGAAGGTGGAGAGCGCCATCAAGCGCGGTAAGATGGGTGACGTTTCCATCGAAGACGTTCAAATGAACTTCAAGAATGCCCTGAACAAGGGTCTCAAGAAGATCCTGTCTAAGATGGGTATTTCTTTAATCACGTCGTACCAAGGCGCGCAAATTTTCGAATGCTACGGTCTTGGTTCCGAAGTCATCGACACCGCTTTCAAGGGTACGGTGTCTCGCATCGGTGGTCTCACCATGGACGAAGTCGCTTCGGAGACGCATATGTTCGTTCAGTCTGCCTTCCCAGGTGAGGCTGAGGAGATGGCCAAGGTTGAAGCGCGTGGTATGTTCCAAGTCAAGCCGGGTCTCGAATACCACGGCAACAACCAAGAGATGTCCAAGCTTCTCCACAAGGCTGTTGGCCTCGGTGGTGGCGAAAAGAACGACGAGTTCTGGAGCGCCTACCAAGCGCACCGCAACGATCGTCCGTACACGTGCTTGCGTGACCAACTTGAACTCAAGTCTGACCGCGCGCCGATCTCCGTCGACGAAGTTGAATCTGTTGCCGACATCTGCACGCGCTTCTGCACCGGTGGTATGTCTCTTGGTGCCATCTCCCAAGAGTGCCACGAATCCATCGCCATTGCCATGAACCGTATCGGCGGCAAGTCCAACTCTGGTGAAGGTGGTGAAGACCCCAAGCGCTTCGAAAAGATCACCGATGCCACTGCGGACGGCAAGTCTGAAGCCTTCCCGTACCTCCGCGGTATGGAGAACGGTGACGTTGCATCCTCTGCTATCAAGCAAGTTGCCTCTGGCCGCTTCGGTGTCACCACCTCTTTCTTGATGTCTGCCAACCAAACTGAAATTAAGGTTGCGCAAGGCGCCAAGCCGGGTGAAGGTGGTCAGCTTCCGGGTAAGAAGGTTTCTCCGTACATTGCTTGGCTTCGACGCTCCAAGGCTGGTGTCCCGCTCATTTCACCGCCGCCGCACCACGACATTTACTCCATTGAGGATCTCGCGCAGCTCATCTACGATTTGCACATGGTCAATAAGCAGTCCAAGGTGTCCGTGAAGCTCGTGGCTCAAGCTGGCATCGGTACTGTCGCGTCTGGTGTCGCCAAGGCGAACGCCGATATCATTCAAATTTCTGGTGGTGATGGTGGTACTGGTGCGTCGCCGTTGTCTTCCATCAAGCACTGCGGTGGTCCGTTGGAGATGGGTCTCGTTGAGACGCACAGAACTCTTGTCGAGAATGGTCTCCGCGAACGCGTCGTTTTGCGCGCGGACGGTGGCTGCAGATCTGGTCTTGACGTCATCCAGACTGCGCTCATGGGAGCGGATGAGTACGGCTTCGGTACTGTTGCGATGATTGCCACGGGTTGTGTCATGGCGCGCATTTGCCACACGAACAACTGCCCGGTTGGTGTTGCGTCCCAGCGTGAAGAGCTTCGCGCGCGCTTCCCGGGCGCGCCGAGCGACCTTGTCAACTTCTTCATGTACGCCGCGCAAGAAGTCCGTGAGATTCTCGCGTCCATGGGCTACAGGTCTCTTGACGAAATCATCGGCCGCAACGATTTGCTTTCTCAAGTCGACAAGGCGCCGGCCAAGACTTCCTCTCTCGACTTGTCCTTCCTCACCACATCTTCTGGCGAGTCTGGTGCGTCTTCGGACCGCATTGCGCAACCGACGCACAACGACGGCATCGTCCTCGACGATAAGATTCTTGAGGATGCGGAAGTCCAGAAGTGCATCGAAACCGAGGGTACGTACACCAAGAAGGTTGAAATTATCAACACTGATCGATGTGCGACTGCCCGCGTGGCGGGCCAAATCGCCAAGAAGTATGGTGACAACGGCTTCGCTGGTTCTCTCACCTTAGACATCGAGGGTTCCAGTGGTCAATCTTTCGGTGGCTTCGTTGTGGGTGGTATGAATGTGCGTCTTGTGGGTGAAGCGAACGATTATGTCGCGAAGAGCATGAGCGGTGGTGAAATCGCCATCATGCCGCCCGCCGACTCTCCGTTCGCTCCGGAATCTGCGAGCATTGCTGGTAACGCGTGCTTGTACGGTGCCACGGGTGGTCGGGTGTTCATCAGCGGTCGCGCGGGTGAGCGTTTCGCCGTGCGTAACTCTCTCGGTGAGGCTGTCGTGGAGGGCACCGGTGATCACTGCTGCGAGTACATGACGGGTGGTTGTGTTGTGGCGCTCGGCAAGGTGGGCCGCAACGTGGGTGCGGGTATGACTGGTGGTATCGGTTACTTCCTGGATGAAGATGGCACTTTCGAATCCAAGGTCAACGGTGAGATCGTCGCGATGCAACGCGTCATCACGCCGGCTGGTGAAGCCCAACTTAAGGGCCTCATCACCGCGCACGCCGAGAAGACCAACTCCCCGAAGGCGAAGTCTATCCTTGCTGACTGGTCCAACTACTTGCCCAAGTTCTGGCAGTTGGTTCCGCCCTCCGAAGCGAACACTGCGGAGGCGACCAACGATGTCAAGGAAGAAGTGACGGCTTAAGTAAGATAGCGCAGCGAAGCGGATGATATAAATGCGAATTGCTTAAAATGAATTGATTGATGGTTTCCTCTTTTAGAAGAGTAGATTTTTTAATTTACTGTTTTTTCATGAACATTGCGTTTGTTTATAATGTTTTCGAATCGTCTATTAGACGTTTTCGAATCGTCTATTACGCGGTGGAGAAAGCTTCGGCCGCCTTCTTCAAGTCGTTCCAGAGGTTGGTTTCGACTTCGATTGCGCCAGACTCCATGTTTGCCTTGGCAATGGCGTCGCCTCTCTCGCCCGGAAGGAGGATGGCGTCGACTCCCGGTTGCTTGGGCGCGTTGCGCACGCGGTTCATCACGAAGGCGGCGTTCTTTTCAAAGTCAGCTTGGCCGAGCATGCTCGGGTCGATGACCATGATCAAGTTACCCCAGTTCTTTGCCGTGAGCTTGTTTTCGATAGCCGCGCCGACGAGGGGGCCAGCCAAGAGCTCGACGATGAGCGCCAAGTTGCTCGATTTGTAACCGCCATCGAAGGTCCGAATGGCGCCGCCGTCAAGAACATCTTCCGGTTGCGTCGTTGCGACGCCGTTCTTGTCTTGAGCGGCGCCTTCCGGAAGTTGCTTGCCCGCCGTGCGCGCCTCGAGGACGCCGAACCAGCTGTATGCGCTCGTTGCCATGTCGAGCACCATGGACCCTTCGGCAGAGGGGATCCCCACACCGATCGGGTTCGTGCCGAAGATGGCCTTGGAACTTCCGGCCGGGGCGACGAATTCCGGAGATTGCGCCATGCAGATCGCGATCTTGCCCTCATCCGCCACCTTTTTGCAGTAGTATCCGAGCGCGCCCGTCGACGTGAACGTGTTGCACGCGCCGACGATGCCGAATCCGTGCTCCTTGGCCTTTTCGTTCGCGATTCGCGTCGCTTCCGCCAACACCAGCATCCCTTGCGTCTTCTTTCCATCGATCGCCGCCGACAATTTCGTCTCGTGCGTCACCTTCATCGGTTCCGCGTCCTCCGCCATGGCGAGCCCGTTCGTCGTCACCTTGATGATGCCTTGATTATTACCGCGCACTTGGGCAAACATGAGCACGTCCAGGATCACCTCGGCGTCCTTCTCGTCGTACCCGATTCCACGAATCGCATTTTTCGTCGTCTCTCGCAATTCATCGATCGGCACGCGCGTCGCGCTCGCGCGCGCGCCCGATCGCACCGCGCGCGCGGTCCTCGTCATCTTTCGCGTCGGGATCGTCGTGGTCATCGCGCGCGAGGTCATCGCGCGCGTCGTCGTCGCGGTGGTCATCATGACGGCGTACGGGGTTCGTATCTCTTCGTCGCGGCTCGCGTCGACGTGTGTCGCGTCTCCCGTCTCCCGTCGTCGTCGTCGTCATCCTCGGCACGACCCCTCAATGTATTTCGACTCGAAACGACACCCCACCCCCCCTGTGGGGACTCGGTGGGGAGTCATGACCCTCGCGAAATGCACGAGATTTTTCGGAATTGGCACCGTTTTGGATAACGACTTTTGTTTGGATTTTTGATTTTGACTACGCGTACGCGCGCGACTGGACCTTCCGACCGGACGCGCGGGGGCTAGGGTGCCGCGCGGTCGGTCGGTCGTCGATCGGGGTCGGTCGTCGGTCGATCGGGGCGGTCGATCGATCGTCGTGGGAGG